>Ga0105163_1001043_pt1 | contig 15108 bp, 12 predicted proteins | sample JNZ110809AmetaG_FD_81531 | JGI IMG/M metagenome (GOLD analysis project Ga0105163, IMG submission 81531) | Hot spring microbial communities from Jinze hot spring, China to study Microbial Dark Matter (Phase II) - JNZ 110809A | ecosystem: Environmental > Aquatic > Thermal springs > Hot (42-90C) >... | reverse complement strand
TACCTAGGGTGTGCGTAATCGATGGAGTAACGAGGAGAACTCAAGCTCAGTCAATAGCGCCTAAGTACTTTAGTAAGGTAATTAGAGGCTCTAACCCTCGGTCTCATGTGTGCCAGGGTGCTGTTGAGAAGATACTTGAAGCAATGCGAGAAGCTAAGCAAAAGGAGAGCACGCTGATACTGATCGATGGAGAAGAAGACCTGCTGGCTCTTCCAGCTATCGCTGAAGCCCCACTAGGATGGTGCGTTATCTACGGGCTACCCGAGTGCGGAGTTGAGTTAGTTGTTGTAGACCAAGATACCGCAAAGTCTGCAAAGAAGATACTCGACCTTTTCGAAGAAGTAGAACTACAGCTATAAAGAAGACTGCGGAAGCTACTGAAGCAAACAGTAGTTGCCACACGTAACTCTGAGAACTTACTGCTTCACTCGCCAAGAGGTAGCGAAGTGCGAAACCTAGAGTAGTAGCCTTCAAGTATATACTTGAGCAGTCGATCGTATCCTCGAAAGAATCTACGCAGCTGTCTCCAAGCTTCACTAGAGCGTAAATTATGGGGTCACCCGAGGAGATGGCGAGAGCGGTGGCTCTAGCTCGAGAGATCTCGGTGATGTTCTGAAGGTCTGCGTATTGGCTATAGTAAGTGTTCAATAAAAGCTCATGTAGAACTTTGAGGACGTACACTAGTGACATAACCGAGTTAGAAGCTAGTAGTGAAGTCCCGACCTGAAGATATCGCCTCAGCGTGCTGATAGACCGATTATGCTGCTGACCGAGCGTTTCTATCCCGCTGAGACTATCCACCAAGGCAGAAGCATAGTCTAGAAGTAGCTGAAGCCTCCTAGGATCTACTTCCAGGCGGTCTACCCTACTAGCAAGCCCACTACTCATACTCAGTAAGTCAAGAAAAACAAAAACAGTGTCAGCTGCGCAAGCACTCTTAACTAACCCTAAAACCCTTCTCTCAAGACTAGAAGAGGATAATGCTGACGCGTTAAATTCCTCCCATGAATCAAGTAAGAACCAGCACGCTGTGGAAATAGATATGGCGCCTCCTATTGACATGTCGTTAGTCTTAGAGTAAAAGTAACAAGCGCTTTCAGCAGACTTCAACCTCTCTAAAGCCCAACTAGCGAGAGTACCTAGATCACTGTAGCCTCTCCTCACACTACAGTTCCACACCTCAGTCTCTACTCTTACCAATAGTGAGAATAGCCGCCCTATAGTGTAAGTTGAATTCCCCACCAACGGCTTCCCCAAGACCTCACTGCTTACATGCTCGAACTCTGTTACTAGTTTACTAGCGACTTCCTCACCACACACAGCCGCAACATCAGCTAGTCCTTTCTTAATAGCTTCACTTAGGTGGTCTACTAACCCCTTTATTACTCTACTAAAAACCTGTGGTTCTTCTACATAATACTGCCTAGTAAGGAGACTACCGATACCGAGGTACTTCAATACTTCATCAACACTACGTACTTCTGCGACTTCAAGACCCAGAGTCTTACCAAAATCTACTAAACTCATTGCCGTCCCGTTAACCACCACAGAGACTAAGGTGCTAGCAGGAACGAAGACCTTCTTAACTAGGGATGATAGCGCTACGATTTTCTCAGTTAAGTACCCTACAGGACCTATACTACCATCCGGCATTAAAGTACCTGTAATCGCTATTGGCTCTCTTACATCAACCCCGAGGATCGCTAGTGCGAAGCCTACTCCAAGAGCAGCACTAAGCGATGGACCCTGCACTCTGGCGGCGGGTGACTTGATCAAAACGAAGTAGTTGTATTTATTGAACTCAGCTCCAACTACGGTAGACGCTACTAAGGCAGCAACTCTAGCGAAGAGAATGAACGTTTCATCAACTAAAGGCTCTGCGTAAATAAAAACAGCACCACTCCCGCGAGTAACTGCTGTAAGTACCTCAATAGGGTGCCCTAAGACTTTCTCTCCCATCTTGGTAACTCCAGCAGAGTAAACCAAAACATCAACACATTTCCCCACATCTCCTAGGTATCGACAGAGCCCGTCGCTAAAGCCGGAGAACACGTTAAGGCAACTAAATACTAGAGAAGATGTCAGCAACACCGCAAAGAAGGTAGTAAGGAGCTTCAAAGCTTTACCCAATCACTAGATTTGATTTAAAACAGTAATATATCCTTTGGGAGACGTTGAAGGTAGTAGTAGAACACCTAGAAGAGTGTCTATCTCCGTGGTTGATGTGTGAGTACAGTTACGTGGTGAAGTTGTTCAAAAATAGTGTTCTCTTTACTAACGTAAAGTCTTTACGAACGCGAAACACCCTCAAGGAACTGGGGGTAGATGTTGTTGAGGCTAGCGTAGTTGACTTAGTAGCTAATAATAGTTTAAGGCACCCAATTATCTTAGACCCGAAAGCTCGGGAGACCCTAACCCCCGAAGACCTAGTGAGCGCTGACTCAGTAATTATTGGAGGAATAATGGGAGAACACCCACCTAAAGGGAGAACCTTCCGAGAAATAACCTCTAAGCTTATCTCAAAGGCTAAGATAAGAAACCTCGGCAAACTCCAGCTGACTATCGCTGGCACAGCCTACGTGTTGAAGAGGATGTTGGAAGGCACTATGTTGGAATCTCTAGACATAAGGTTCGGACTTAGGTTCGTCGTCCAAATTGGAGAATATGAAGTAACCATCGAGTTACCATACGCGTTTCCTTACGAAGAAGGAAGAGTAGTGTTGCCTGAAAACTACCTAGAGGTTATAGCAAGGAGGTCCCTAATCTACGAGTCAAAACCTACGTGTTTATGATCCATTAAATAAAGAGTTGCCCCAAGTCTCCTGGAGCTACTGATGAGTCTATATAGGTTAGCGCTTTATAAGTTTAACTGATTGAAGCTCCCTAACTAACCTATACCAGTCCTTAACGGAAGCATCTATCTCTAAGAACGCTCCCACCGTATTATAGTAGGGTGGACCGATTCGGCTAAAGAGAGTAATTACCCTCCCGTTGTGGTTGAGCTTGTAGCCTTTAGCGCACGCCTCGTGACCTCTTATTACGAGCTTTACGTCGAAAGTCTTTACCACCCACTCAGTGATGGGCCGCCCGAAGAGCATTCCAGCCCCTCTTGGAGACTCTTGAGCTTCGTCGTTAGACTCGATGGGGTCGTTCCATAACACTTCAACTACTACATCACGTAAAGGTCTTGATGTCGAGCCTAACAGATACTCCCTTACGCTTTGAGTCTTCTTGTACGTTGCTGTAGGTAAGCCTCCATGAAGTGCTAGAAAGAAGTTTTTGAAGTAGGCCGCTAGGTGTAACCTTGTGAATACGTTACTAACGAAGAGCTCGTAGATACTCGATCCCTCACTAATTAAATAACGCGATATAAGCTCGTCCGGGAAATCGTGCGGTGAAGGTTCAACTATGTCTACTCCCTCGTGGTTTCCTTTGAGTAGAAAAACTGAGTCCGGATACTCTGCCTTAAGCTCTAGTAAAGTAACAATCACTTCCAGCTGGTTCTCACCACGGTCTATGTAGTCACCTAGAAAAACCATTTTAATGTTGCCACTCTTTAAGTGCTCCTCATCGTAATTTCTCAAAACACTTCTGAGGTCCTCGAGGTTTCCGTGAATGTCTCCCACGAAGACGTATCGCACTTCATCCTTAAAGGTCACTACATCTCCATATCTTGCGATAGAGCTAGCTAAAACTTCCCGATAATCCTCCAGCCTCGATTTAAGAGATGACGAACTTGAGATAACGTTGAGAGCTCTATCGATGTATCTACTTAAGTCCATATTCCGCTAACCTCCTTCTAATTATCTCGTTAACGAGTTTGGGGTCGGCTCTACCCTTAGTCTTCCTCATAACTTGACCAACGAGGAAATTTATAGCTTTAGGGTCTTTAATAGCATCTGATACAGCCTTAGGGTTTTCCTTAAATACATCATCTACTACTTTCTCTATCTCTTCTTCCTCACCGATAGTGGTAAGTCCTCGCGAGACAAGCTCTTCGGGGTTGATGTCTTCAAGCACTACTTGCCTCACATAGTCTTTTAGTAGCTTAATGCTTATTAGTCCATTACTAAAGTAGTGAACAAGTTTACATAATCTGTCAGTATTTAGTCTATTAATGCCTACAGCTAGCGGTATTCCTGCTTCATCTACCCATCTAAGTAAGTCGTTGACTAAGAGTGACGATATAAGCTTCGGGTTTCCACACACCTTAGAAGAGTGCTCGAAGTGGTCGCATAGCTTCTTGTGAAGAACAAGAACTGAGGCGACGTAATCGCTGACTCCGTACTCCTTAGCGATCCTTCTAGCTCTAGAATCTGGTAGCTCCGGGAGAGACTTTGAAATGAGCTCAATAAGACCTTTACTTATGGGTATGGGAGGTAAGTCTGGGTCAGGAAAATACCTATACTCACCCTCGAGTTCTTTAACTCTAGACGCTACGGTTATTCCCTTTTCTTTTATCCAGTGTCTAGTTTCTCTCTCTATAGTACCACCAGACTTAATTATGTTTAGTTGGCGGGCGATCTCGTAGTTAAGGGCTTTTTCTAAGTCTTTCGGTGAACCGATGTTCTTGATCTCTATCCTAGAACCACCGTTTACAGACACGTTTGCATCCGCTCTCAAAGCTCCTTCTAGCGATGTATCAGTTATTTCGAGGTGTTCGAGTATCGAACCCAGCTTATCCAGAAAAACCCTGGCCTCTCTGGGTGAGCGAAAATCGGGTTCCGTAACTATCTCTAGTAAGGCTACCCCGGCTCTGTTATAATCTATTAGAGCGTACTTACTTCCAAGAACAGATCTCTCCGGGTACACTATTCTGCCAGTATCTTCTTCTATATTAATTCTTCTAATTCTGATAGTCTTAACTTTGTTGTCGACTTCTATAGTCACTTCACCGTTTACTGCTATAGGTGTAAGACCGTACCTGTCGTACTGAGATATCTGGTAGTTCTTGGGTAAATCCGGGTAGAAGTAGTGCTTTCTCACGAAGAGCAGTTTATCAGATATCTTACAGTTAAGTGCTAACGACAGCGCAATAGCCTTCTCAAGAGCTGCCTTATTGAGGACGGGTAGACTTCCAGGTAAGCCAAGGCACACTGGACACACGTTTGTATTAGGTGGGTTCTCCCTGTAGTTACTTGAGCACCCACAAAACAGTTTGGTCCTTAAGTAGGTTATCTGAGCGTGAACCTCTAGTCCTATCATAACATCGTTATTCATCCCTTATCACCTCGATTACTCTAGCTAGGTTTAGTATGTAGCCTTCAGAAAGAGGTGGACCGAAGACCTGTATGCCGACAGGCAAACCTTCCACAAAACCTCCAGGAACGCTTAAGGCTGGAAGTCCAGCGAGGTTTATAGGAACAGTGTTTATGTCCAAACTATAGAGCTTTATGGGATCCGAGATGACTTCTCCTACTCGAGGCGGCAATATGGGAGAAGTTAGAGAGATGGCTAAGTCGTACACTTTAAACAACTTCGTGAACTCCTCGTAGAGAAGCCTTCTAACCTTGGCGGCCTTGAGGTAATATCCTTCATATAGACCTTCACTTAAAACGTATGTTCCAATCAGAATCCTCCTTTTAACTTCGTCTCCGAAGCCGAGCATTCTAGCCTTCCTATAGACATCCGTCCACAGCTTACCCTCGACCTCGAGTCGAACTCCATACTTCAAACCATCGTATCTAGCTAAGTTAGAGCTTGCCTCTGCCATAGCAATAATGTAATAGGTTGGTAGAGAGTATTGTAATAGCGGCATTCTCTTGAACTCCACGGTTAAGCCTCTACCCTCGAGTTTTTCTAGCAGCTTGCTGAATACCTTCATGACGCCTCTATCTACTCCTTCGCTGACCATCTCCTCAATTACTGCCACTCTATAGTTCTTTAATGGATAATCTACTACATAGTCCCTAAAATACCCGGTCCTTACCCTTAAGCTAGTAGAGTCTCGAGGATCGTGTCCTGAAATAACATCAAGCACTACAGCAGCATCCTCAACGTACCTAGCAATAGGACCTATCTGGTCTAAACTACTACCATAAGCTATGAGTCCATATCTACTAACTAACCCATAAGTGGGTTTTATACCGACAGTACCTGTGTATGCTGCTGGAAGCCGTATGGATCCACCCGTGTCAGAACCTAAAGCCACAGTAGCCTCACAAGCAGCTACAGCTACAGCACTACCTCCAGAAGAACCTCCTGGTACTCTGCCGTAGTCCCAGGGGTTTAGTGTTGGGTAGAAGGCGCTGTTCTCAGTCGTAGACCCCATAGCAAATTCGTCCATGTTTGTCTTGCCTATTATTATGCCACCAGATTCCTTTATCTTTGATACAACTGTCGCATCATAAGGTGGAACATAGCTTTCAAGCATCTTAGAGCCGCATGTTGTTCTAATGCCTTTAGTGCTTATGTTGTCTTTTATTGCGACAAGAGCTCCTCCCAACGGTCCAATCTCTTTAGACTTTAACAGTCTTTCAGCTTCTTCTACTACTTCACTCTTTGGTCTCAAGGTTATGTAAGCTCTGAGTCTATGCTCGTATTTCTCGATGACGCTATAGACCTCGTCTATATAGCTAAAGAGAAAGTCCGGGTCCTCCGCTACTCTCTTTCTTAGAGTCCTAATCGATATAGATGCTACCTGAGTGCACTGAGGTGGGAGCATGCTCTCACAGAGTCCTAGGAGACTTTAAGTACCTATCTTCAAGCCTTTCTCCGACAGGGTCTAGTTCTCTGATCCCCATAGACTCGGACTCTAGGTCGTCCCTCAAGTTGACCTCACCAAAAAACGTAGTGTAGAGGGGCTCGACTTCCTCAGGTATACCGAGTTCGTTGATTTTATTGAACATCTCTATTATTCTCTCTAAGTCACGTGAGAGAGAGTCTGATCTCGCCTGGTCAATCTCTATTAGAGCTAGGGTGCTCAAGCGCTTTATCACTTTTTCCCAACTCACCCTACTCATCCATACTCTATGGTCTTTTCAAGTATTAAGCAAGCACAACAGCCACTCTAAATACACTTATTGGACCGAGCCGCAAAACCCGAAGCTCTGTCGTCCTTTGCTACAAGCGTTAAACATCTCCCTCCCAACATTGTAAACTCGGCCTTCATCGAGTTCGCAGTTTTGCTTTCCTGTGCTCAGTTTCTAGGTAAAAATAGAGCTGCGGTAAAACGATGCTTCTAAGGTCTCAAAAACTTCGGTACTACATCGATCTAATCACAACCCAGGTTATCTATATGCTTATAATCTAGGTCGTCTATGTAGTTATGGGAGATGCGTGTTTAACGTAGATGAGATGTTTGAGGTGTCTTTCTCGCCTGACGATATAGAGTCAATAGCAGAAGCTCTAAAAGAGATGAAAAACCCGGTCACTCTTTACGTGTTTGTAGAGAAAGACAGAAAGAAGTGCAGATACTGTGATAATACCATTAAGTTGGTCGAGGCTTTAGCGAGTGCCAGTGCTCGTGTTTCAAGCCCACCTCTACTTAATTACGTAGTTGTTGAGAGAGGGGTTAACAGCGACCTATTTGAAAAATTCGGGATTTCGAGAATCCCGTCTATAGCTATGATCGAAGGATACATAAAATACACCGGGATGCCTGCTGGTGAGGAACTCAGAGGGCTTATCGAGACGATCATTAGGTTAAGTACGGGAGACTCAGGTCTCTCGGAGAGGTCGATGAAGAAGATCTCCGAACTTAAGGCACCCGTATACGTTGAGGTGATCGTGACACCGACATGTCCATACTGTCCCTACGTGGCTTTGATGGCTAACATGATAGCTTACGAAGCTTATAAGGCTGGCAATAAGGCAGTGATATCTGATATAGTAGAAGCTTATGAAAACCCTGATATAGCTGACTCATACAACATAATGAGTGTTCCAGCAGTAGCTATAAACAAGCAAATGGCGTTCGTAGGGCTACCCTATGAAGAGCAGTTCGTAGACCTAATCTACGAGGTATCAATAAAGTCTTGGGTGAAAGAGCAGAGAAAGAAGCTCCTAGAGAGAATGCTTAAGGAAGAATAAGGTCGCAAACAGCGTTCCTAGATATTCGTTCAACTAGTCCTTAAATCCTCACAACCAGATTTTAGTTAACTACCGCTCCACAGTTCCTCTAGTACTCACAGGTAGTACAACCTCCGGTCTCTCCCTCCTTGAGTACGTAAGCTGTTGCCCTAAATTTATCGGGTCTTGCCTCAACCTTCTCGTCTTTCAGTGCCTCCCTTCTTTCACCAGCAGCTTTCTCCGAGATCTTAACTCCGAAATATATTACCTGCTTCGACTTAGATTTGTCTCTGTATATTGTAATTCCCTTGCAACCTAACCTCCAAGCCAGTATGTATGTCTCCATAACATCTGCCGGAGTGGCCTCATAGACCATGTTTACAGTCTTACTAACACCAGCATCAACCCACTGCTGCCATACTGCTTGATGATATACGTGGTAATTGGGTGGTACGTCGTGGGCCGTCCTAAACAGCTCTTTGAGCTTCCTCGGGAAATAGGGGTTGTGGGCTATAGTTCCAGACTCAGCTACTAATCTCACTAGTTCTTGCTCATCTAATTCGTACTTCCGCAAAGCATCAAGAAACAGCCTATTAATCTCGATAAAGGTTCCTACGGTTACTACTCTAGTAAATGCCAGCGCAAATATGGGTTCTATAGAGCTTGATGTTCCAGCTATTATCGATAGAGTGCCCGTAGGCGCTATAGATAGTAGAGTGGCGTTCCTCAATCCATGTGTGAGCATAGCGTTTTCGACTAAGCCCCAATCAACGGGAGGCCTACTGCGCACTAACTCCTTTGCTCTATCAGATACTTCACTAAGGTTTAAACCGGCTCTAGCAAACAGATCGTCTACCTTTAATGCGGTCTGCCAGAGGGGTTTATAAAGCCTGGGATCCCACGCTGGGAAGGGCCCTTTCTCTTTAGCGAGCTCAATGCTGGCCATATAGGCACAATAAGCAATAAACTCCGCTATATGGTAAGCTAGGTATACAGCATCTGGAGAGTCGTATTTTAGCCCTAGCTTTATCAGCATGTGGGCCCATCCCATAACTCCCAACCCCACCTTTCTCGTTCTCTCAACAGCAAGCTGCAACTGCTTTAATGGGTACTTTGCTACAGATATAACGTTATCTAAGAACCTAACGGCTGTGCTAACGTCTTCGGCAAGGGACTTCCAGTCTACTACCGGTCTACCCCCTGAATCCTCTATAACGTATTTTTCGAGGTTTATGCTACCGAGGTTGCAGGACTCCCACTCAAGAAGGGGCTGCTCACCGCACGGATTCGTGGAGTTGATCTTTCCTAGATACCACGTTGGGTGGCGCCTATTTATGGAATCTATGAAGAGAAGACCGGGGTCTCCGGAATCCCAAGCCGATTTTACTATAGAATCAAACAGTTCTCCGGCGTCCACCCACCTAACTATAGCTCCCTCGGCTTCGGCTATCAGAATGGCTTCATCAACAGTTATTAGTATAGATTTTTCCAGAGGTACTGACCATCCCCACTCCTCAAGCTCCTTCAGTATTATCTCCTGAACCCACTCCTCACTCATATAGTGTCTGGCTTTGACTATAGCGTAGTACCTAGAGTCGTTTAGTTTTGTGAGGCTGGTCTTCCTCGGGTTTATAAGAGGGACCTTCTGCCCCTTTATAACAGACTCCATGAAGTAATCATATATTCCAACGCTTATGTTGAAGTTCTGTAAGTTTACGTCTTTAAGCTTGCCGGACTTAGACAGTATGAACTTCTCGATGTCTGGGTGCCACACATGGAGAACACCCATGTTGGCTCCTCTCCTTCTGCCTCCCTGCTTTATTATCTCAGTATTGACGTCGAACACCTTAATAAAGGAGAGGGGACCGCTTGCTACGCCCGCAGTTGAAGCTACTACATCTCCTTCCGGCCTTAGTTCACTAAAGTCGAACCCGCACCCACCGCCTTGCTGAAAGATTAGTGACTGAGCTCTAAGAGCATCGTAAATGCCGTCTCCTTCTTCGGTTGATATCGCATCGCGTACCGGAATGACGAAGCAAGCAGAAAGTATGCCGAGTCTACTGCCTGCGTTCATTAATGTTGGAGAGTTAGGTAGAAACCTTAGTGAGGACATAATCTCGTAAAACCTTCTAGCCCAATGATCCCTCTGGTCCGGTCTCTCGACACTAGCTACGTAGCTCGCCACCCTCCAGAAAAGCTGGGATGGTGTTTCCCGTAGCCTTAGAGTTACAGGATCTTTAACTAGGTACCTAGAGACCAAAGTCCTCAAGGAAGCATAAGTTAAAGCCAGGTCTTCCGTATTGAACTCTCTCCACGCGTTTTTGCCATACACATGGTTATAAATCCTGGCTAACAAATACCTTCTAGCGGCTAGCTCAAATCTTTCATCAAATACTATTCTCTCTATGAGTGCTTTTTCTACTCTATCTGCTATCTCCTGCGAGGTTATAACCTCTCTTTTCTCGTGTATACCGGATAAGACATCCTTCACTATATCGTCTACGTGCTTCTCGAGTCCAACAGCTTTCAGGGCCTTCTCGACAGACGCCCTAAGCTTCTCTAAACTAAAGGGCTCTATCCTTCCATCAAACTTTGAAACTGAGACACTCAGCTCCACGATCCCACTGTCTCTTGTTACACTACCTATAAAATTGCTACAAGGCTTTATACTTCTCGTACCACATCTCGTAGACCTTTATCATCTCTCTGTTGACACTAGGTTTTCGGTGCTTAATTACTTCAGCAAAATCCTCCATTCTTATCGGCCTAGGCTCTCCCTTACCTCCAACACCTTCGAAGAGCTCTCGAACAGTCCTCATGTGGGCTGCTGCTACTATATCGACTATATCGCTTGAAGTATACCCGTCGAGCATCTCAGATAGCTTCTCTAAGTCTACAGACGGATCCAGCTTAAGGCTTTTAGAGTACATCTTGAGTATGGCCAACCTAGCTTCCTTAGACGGAAGAGGAACATAGATTCTCTTCTGAAACCTCCTTATGAAGGCCTCATCCAACCTCCACGGCTTATTGGTTGCCGCCACAACGAAAACTAGCTGTCTTGGATCCATCTTGCTATCAAGACCGTCCATTTCCTTTAGAAACTGGTTTCTAACTCTAACCTCCCCACCTATCTCCGTCTCAAAGGTTCCAAAGAGAGAGTCGACTTCATCGATAAATATTATTACGGGATTTCCATTTTTAGCCAACTCTCTCGCTTTAGTAAAGAGTTTAGAGACCCTCTTCTCTGCTTCACCAAGCCACTTAGACATTATGTTAGCAGCATCTACGCTAATGAAGTAGCCGTCAATTTCTCCAGCTATTGCCGCTGCTACATACGTTTTACCGCATCCTGGAGGACCGAAGAGGAGTATTCCCTTAGGCCACCCCAGGGGGAAGAGGTCTGGTCTTTTAGACGGAAATACTATAGACTCTTTGACAGCCTCCTTCACGCTCTCCATATCGGCAACGTTGGCAAAAGTTACACCAGTTTTCTCAACAACTTTAAAGAATCCGTCCAGGTCTTCTGAACTCTCTGACCCCCCTCCAGTGGAAATCCTCACTTTGCCCAATAGGCCGTCAAGCTCTGATATCCTCCTCCTATACTCTCCTATCCATTGCTTGTATATACTGTTAAGGCTGTGGTCCGGGTAGAGCTGTAAGATCTTCTCTAGAACCTCTATGGCTCTCCTATAGTAATTAATGGCATCAGCGTAGTTTCCCTCTCTGTCACTCATTACCGCTCTTACAGCATAGTTACGCGCTAAGCCCTCTAGGTACGTTAGAGATGTTGAACTCAAAGTAGTTCACCTAACTCTTGCTTACGGTTTTTGGTAAGTTATTGAAATCTTCCCCTGCTTTTCTAGATCTAGTAAAGTCTGAATTACGTCGTCCTTGCTTACACCTAGCTTCTCAGCTACGTATCCTACCTCTATAAAGCCTCCGCGCTCCCGTACTACGTTCAGAACGAAGTCCGCTATCTGTTCTCGCGTAGCACCGGCTTTTCTAGCTTTCGGCTTAGCTACCTGAACTACCTCACCTTCAACAGCATTTTTGTTCTTGAGAGTTTCCTCAATAACACTCACGCTTCTGTCTCTACCTACGAGAAGTTCCGGAGGTATTTCTGGAAGCTGTGATAGCTTCTCCTCAACCGACTTTTCGACTTTTGTTAGTAACTCTCTAGCTTCCGGAGATATAATAAGGGCGTCCTCTACCTTAACTGGGATGGTGTCTGACGTGCCTGCTACTATTTCTCTCGTTTTACTTATAGTAAGCTCGAGGCCTATCGCCAGATTTGGAGCTATATCACTTACATAGTCTCTTGCTATGTGAAGCAGTGAGGATATGCTAGCTAGAGCTTTAGTTATGTCAGCTACTTCACCGAGAGTTTCTAGCCTAAGCTTAACTTGCTCAACGATCATCTCAGTAATCATAGCTTTCTTTATGTATCTAGAAACCTGAGAAGCTTCATTAGCATAAACTAATGCTCTCTCGTTTTTCTTTTCAGACTTAGCTACTAGGGCTTCTCTAACTAAGTCCTTATACCTGTTTATCAGCCTCTCGGTGACGTCCCTCACCTCCTTTAATATCATATCAAGCCTTACTACGAGTTCCGAGAGCTCTACCTGCCTCCCCTTTTTATCACCTGCCAATCTCTTCATCAAGAAGCTCATGAAATTAAAAACGCTCAACTTAAGGCACCTCAGCTTAGTGCTGAGACTCTTCCACAATCACTACGGGTATAGGTACCTGAGACTGCGCCGGAACCTGCGTTTGAGGTGGTGCTGCCTTTATTTGCGGCTCAACAGGTTCTGCTTCTAGCTTTGACAGCAACTCTAGGTGCTTCTCAACGTCTTTCCTTTCGTCCAGACACTTGCTCTTCGCGTTTCTCATGAAGTCCATAGACGCCTTGTACGACTGCTCACTTATTTCGTTGCTCATGTACAGTACGTAAACGTTGGCTATGGCTCTCTCATACCTAATAACTTGATCGTCGAGCTCGCTTATCTTACTCTTAAGTACCTCCCTCAGTTTACTTGATTCATCTTTTATCTTCTTAAACTCTGCTTCGAGCTTCTTTCTCATATCTTCATATGCGTGTGTAGGTATCATACCCTTTCTATTGAGCTCTTCGAGGGACCTTATTCTTTTTTTAACTCTATCTAACCTGTTTTCGACGTCTATAGCGGCAACCTTCCACTCGGGGAGCACGATTAGAGCGTCTGGAGCTCTCATTATTCTGTTTGCCTCGACTTTAACGAGCTCGTAGTCATTAACAGCTATCTCCACTGCCTCAACATTCCCCGACACATCAGCAAACACGGCAATCAGTTTACCCAAGTTTCTACCGTATTCATCTCTGACTACTTGACCTAGGAACTTCTCTACTTGATCTAGGGTGACCATTCCCAGCACCGCAATGCTATTCTCAAAGGCTACGTTATTTAAAAAACCGAGGCTTCTTTATGTCCGCCTACTGCTGATGCTATAAAGCCTGAGGCTCTGGAATTTCCTTAAGTTGATCGAGAACATAGTTCCGAATCTCGGATGGAGTAGGGTAGTCCCTGACTAACACGCCGTTTTCTAGCCACTTCAGTAGAATGTCTTCTAAGCACCTTGAAGGTCTTTCATTCCATAGAGTAACTTCGTAGTCTAAAACTCCACATCTATAAACCTTCTTAGCACCTGGCATTTTGCCTCTCTTAGCTATTGGTCTCCAAGCGCCATTGCGATAAACTTCAACTATGTCCATACTGATATCAACCGGTGGTGGGAAAGCAATAGAAGTACCGACACCAAATATGTCTACTACGTCTCTTAGTTCAACTATGGACCTCTCGTTTACGCCACCACTAACAACTATTTTTATGTTAGGATGCCCTAAAGCCTTGAGAGTCCACCTGATCTCCTCCACTATTTCCCTCATATCTCCGCGCCTACTTCTTGGAGTATCAAGCCTGACACCATATAAACGGTTGCCTAAGGCCTCGATAGCTTGAAGAGTTTCAACTCTTTCATCATTGAACGTATCAACGAGCATTATCCTAGGTACTTCTGGCTCAATAACTTCATCGAAGGCCTTCCAAGACGCAACGTTATCTCCAAAAACTACTACGAGGGCGTGCGGCATCGTCCCAACGGGGTTCACCCCTAGGTACTCGCGACTAAAGTCCCCAGATACGGCGTCAGCCCCACCTATGAACACAGCTCTATCTACAGCAGGAGCTATTGCTGGGTGAAGTGCTCTTAAACCAAAGAAAACGACTCTTTTATCTAAAGCTAGTTTTTTCATCCTGGCTGCTTTAGTAGCTATGGAAGTTGTGTGCCTTAAAACCCCGAGAACAGCTGTTTCATATAGACACATGTCAGCGTAAGAACCTTCTATGAGCATTACCGGGGTGTTTGATCTAACTAGAGTTCCTTCGGGAATTGAGTAGACGTCTAAGGGCTTGCCCTGCAGTATCTTCAGAGCCTCCTCTAGGCCTGAGTAAACAGCCCACTCGTAGCCTCTAGGAAGATCAGAGACGTGAACTTCCATCCTGACCCTAACCTTATCTAACCCCTTAGCCTCCAAGATCCTCTTAGTCCTGGTGAAGTATACGTCCGTAATCTTACCGCTGACGATCTCGTCTTCGCTAGCTACATACAGCCTCGGTCTATTCATACGTCTGCCGCCATTAACTAGAGGAAACGATTGTTTATAACCTAAAATCGGTTAGTTGCAGATACTTATTCTCGGGTATCGATAACGAATTTATAGCTTTAACGTTCATGTGCTGCCCCAACTAAATCGAGAAGAGATCGTCCCCCTATGTTTCTTAGCCATGCATTAAGTCCTCTTATAATGTTTCTTACTGCATCCGACCCCCGATATACTAACGCGGTACCCACTTGGATAGCTCGTGAGCCGGCAAGTATTAGTTCTGCTGCATCTTTCCACGTAAATACCCCACCGACGCCTATGATATCAGCTAGAGTCTCCTTGTAGACTGAGTAAACTGCCCAGACAGCAATTGGGTGAATAGATTTGCCGGAGAGCCCTCCGTATACGTTCGTTAGAAGAGGTTTAAAAGAGTGTACATCAATAGCCATCCCCCTGAC
>Ga0105163_1001037_pt1 | contig 15156 bp, 13 predicted proteins | sample JNZ110809AmetaG_FD_81531 | JGI IMG/M metagenome (GOLD analysis project Ga0105163, IMG submission 81531) | Hot spring microbial communities from Jinze hot spring, China to study Microbial Dark Matter (Phase II) - JNZ 110809A | ecosystem: Environmental > Aquatic > Thermal springs > Hot (42-90C) >... | reverse complement strand
GTCTACCACAACCACTACTAAACTATGTTATAAAGGGGAGGAGAAGATTACACAATCTAGAAAGGGTATTAGGAGATGGTAGAGTAAGTAGAATAGTCGATGAGCTTACAGATGAGATTGCCAGTGGACTAGAGCTAGATATGTGCAGTATATGCACTAGATTTAGAGAACATCTAGATCTTCCCAAACCACAGTACAGATTAAAATAGTGGCAATAGCTACCTACAGAACATCGAGGTAGGAATATATGAAGAATACCGTAAGTATTGCAAAGTCTCTAATCTCTACAGCTAGAAGTGGCTGGATGCTAAGAGGTGTACCGAGATATTTAGCAGAAAGCATAGCTGAGCACAGTTTCCTATCCTCATACATATGCTTGGATATTGGAAGTAGAATTGGCGTTGATCTTGGAAAACTTATTCTCTATACAATTGTTCATGATATTGGCGAGGCTTTTACCGGTGATATCGTTAAGGTATTCAGCTCTGAAGTAGGTGATCGTAAGAAGGTTATCGAGCTTCGGCTTGTAGAGGAAGGCATAGATAGTGATACCATCAAAAAACTCTACATTAGCTACACTAATCAAGATGATGTGGAGTCCAAAGTGGCAAAACTATGTAACTATATAGCAACATATGTTAAGGGTTTGGAATACAAGTCTCTAGGATTCGATGTAGCTGACATCATTGATGGTGTGGAGAAGGAAATTGAAAGAGCATCTAAAGAACTTGGTATAGATGATACTATTAAAAATATTGTGCAGAAGTACATAAAGAAATAGTACATTTTCAACTATAGGATCTATTTTAGGTGTACCAGAACCTATGTATACCTCTCTACTATTACGAATCGCTAGCATAGATACTTTCCTTGATATGTTTGGAATTGTATGATCAGAGGAAAACCAATTACTGTTTTAAACAAATATCAGCTCTGCTATATGTATATTAAATGATTTTCTGAGTCTAGGTTGCATACCGAATACCATTCCCATATCGAATTGCTTGCACCATCCATAGCGGAATCCGTGCTTAGCAATTCTATCGTTTCCTTAGCAATTCTGGGTAGACTAGAAAAACACCCTTTTCTCTTCAAGGGAAATGGGTTCCAAAGGTATTAACATTGCATTAGAGGTGCTGTTAAACTACAGATTTAATCGAAGCCCGTTATCTCTCTATCAAAATGATTTTAGCTACAGGATCACCGTATTTTCTTTATTCGACTTCTTCTACATAGATTGAAGGATTTAATAGAGTACATTAGTAAAATCCTTGTAGAAGAGCATTGGTGGTGGCAACTTTTACATTAAATCTTGCTGAATTTGAATGGCTTTACCTTATCCCCGTAGCTAGACCTTGCTTCTTCTAACTTTTTCTTCTGGATTCTTAGCGTCTCAAAGAGTATCGGTGGTGTATCGGGTATTGCAGAGTATATGTTCCACAGCCTCTCTATCTTACTGATTAGACTGGCTATCATGATTGTGAATTCCTTCTCGTATCTAGCCTCACTGTACTCTTTGCCAAGGTATCGGTCAAATAGTTTGGCGAGATCGCTGTAGATAGGTATGTATCCTATGGGGGTCTCTACCGCATCTATGTCTCCGTGTACCCTAAGCTCCATCCATTTAAGCCAGACCCTCTTATCACTTTTACCTGCTATGAATCTACCATTTTCATCTTTTAAAAAGTAGTTGACATTGAATATCCTGGGTTTGGAAGAAAGCTTTCTACTAAAATCTAGGTGAAGCTCTAGAAACCTTCCAATAGATATTGGTAGGAAGTCTAGTACGGCAAACGGATTAAATTCCATTTCACTGGTTCCATCGAGTATAGCAGCTGTTTTCTCTGACTCTAGAGCACCGCCCATGGTAATTATGCCGTGGATCCAGTTAAAGGCTTCTACAACTGGTGGTAGTGTGTGGTAGTCTCTTCCACCGAAGATCATACCTTGTATGGGAACGCCATTGGGGTCGTCTATCCTTGGATCTAGATTATTTAGATACCTTATGGACATAGTGAATCTAGCATTTGGATGGGAAAGCGGAACTTCGTTATCCCCTCCATCACCTTTTCCAGGCCAGCACCTTCCAGCATAGTTGATGCCTGGTTTAGGTGGCTCTGGCTTTCCTCTCCACCATACCTCTCCATCATCCGTTAGAAGTACGTTTGTAAATATAACCTCCGTCTCTGGTGATGTTAGTAGCTGGTAGAGTGCAGGATCATCTGCAGGGTTGATATCATCTATGATACCAAACATCCCTACCTCAGGATTTACTGCTCTAGCTACACCATCTATAGCTTTGATTATAGCTATATCGTCTCCAACAATTGTATCAGCTGCAAAAACAGTTGAAGTTTTACCACATCCAGCGGGAAAAGCACCTGTGAAATACGTTATCCTATCACCATTCCCTCTAACTCCAACAATAAACATGTGTTCGCATAACCATCCCTCTCTACATCCTCTATAGATACACATTCTAAGCATGAGTTTCTTAAGACCAACGCTATTTCCAGCATACTGGGTATTTATGCTGTAGGCAGCACTATCGACAACATCTATGTATATCCTTCTCATATTTACATTCTTAGACCAATTATTTTCATCTAGCTCCCCAGCTGAGTGGAAGAACTTTACATACTCTATATGCGGTGCCTTCTCGACAAAAACATCGTAGCAGGGTCTATATAGAATATTTTCAGAGTGGATGACATATGCTGAATCGGTTACCTGCACAGCGTACATAGTGAAATCCGAATTTCTGGGACCGAAACAGTAAAAAGCTACAAACATCTCCTTACCCTCCATAATGCCTTCAGCTAGCCTAAAGATCTCTGCAATACCCATCTCCCTATCGTATGTGTTTAAGAAGGGAATGCTTCTATTGTGAGGAAGCAGTATTCTGGTGTTCTTCCTATCTCTAGCAAGATCGTTAATACCATCAAAGTGTACGGTATGCATAGGGTATTTGGTGGGCAACTCTTCTCTTCTCTCAATAGCAGCTCTCCTTACATATACAGCATCATCTTCATCACTAGTGAGTATATATACCGATGAGGGTCTAGCTATGCTAATTATTCTTGCTATCCATCTGTGTAGCGAAGGATCCCTAATCCTCATAAGCCTTTCGTACATTTTAGGTGAGAGGACCCTATCTAAATACAGCACCAGATTCTCCATATCATTAGCAGATCTAGCACCATGCATTGCTCATCAGCACCTGGATACAGGTAGCTACCACTATTTCATAGTTTAATCTTTTTAAATATTTATTCATATAAGTATGGTAAAAACATCTATAATTGCTACAATACTCTACATACTATTACATATTGAACTGCGCTGGAAAAGCCGTACATTACCCAACCAAATCTCGTGGCATAGTAGAATCGGGAATCTCGATATCTCGAACCTTAACCCATCAGATTGCAATACTAAGGAAAGTACTCATAGAGAAGAACGTATTTCCACCAAAAACAACCAGACACTCCTACTACGGTTACACAGTACCCTCACTACACATAAACCTAGAAGAGCTCAACAATATATAGGAATAGGAGACTTACCATAAGCTCTCCACTCATATAGAGCATATCCAATCATATCTTTGACTTGCAATTAGATGTATTTCCACATACTTCAGGAAGCTGCTAAGTTAAGGAAACAACGCAGAGCTGTCATAACTGTGGATGTGAACTTCAACAACGTAACTCTAGCGGTTTGTTGATATCAGTAGCACACTACTTGGATTAGAAAGGTTCAAGACACCTACAGGAGGACTCCTAACCCACAGAATATAGATTGAGAGGATCAGAAGCGCCATCCCAAGTCGCGGAGATTCGTCAAGGGAGCTAGGAGAGATATTGAGAGATATTGTGAAAGAATTAAAAATGTCTTGTGGGACTATGCACATAAGCTAAGTGGCAGGATAGCAGAGAGTGTATAGATACGGTGCGGTAATAGTTCTGAAGGACTTGAACCATCTTAGGTGTAGAGTTAATGTATGCATAGAGGACTTTAGTAGATGTTGGCGTTATGCCCATTGAAGAAAAGTCGGGAGCTTTAGAATTCGTAAAGAGATAATGAGAAGCACGTTAAATATTGCTATTTGCCAGTCTATAACAGAATCCCCCTTACAAATAATCTTCTATTTTCCTTTATATTATTGGAAAACAGTATCCGAATCCCTGGTATATTGAACTTCAGGGGGACGTTAAGGGAAAACTTTATTTAGCTATTAATCTGCGACGTATTTCCTCAATTCATCCAATATACTGTGGTAAAGCTTTTTAGCCTCCTCAACATCTGTAATCCCCTTGATGAGTGCTCTTCCATCTCTAAAGAGTGCCATCTGTACACCATCTCTATGTATGTAGGCTATGTGATCCTCAATGATAATATTTTCACGTCTAAACATCTCCTTCTTTAGCTTCTCTAGCATTATCTCAACTTTTCTCTGCGGCCGTATTTCTACGGAGTTGCCTCCGCATATCCTTATATTAGATTCATCGGACTTTGATAGGTGTTCAAATATATTTAATCCACAGACGGGGCATCTCGAATTCTTGAGCACCTTGACCCTCTTTATGTGTAGGCTATAGCTATCGATTATAAACAGCTCTTCATCTACATCACATCCAAGAAGGTGCTTTAATGCTAGCGTAGATGCTATTGCTGTTGTAATAAATACAGCCGTATTGACAACACCTATAATATTACATGCATTCTGTCTCCTCCTAGGTGTACTTGTAATAAAGCATCTGAGGCACGCAGTTTTTGCTGCGTCTATAAATTTCACCATCCCATACCACCCCTCAACACCAATCATGATCCATGGCTTACTGAGCTTCACACATGCCTCATTTATTAGAAGTCTGGTCTCGATATTATCAGTACCATCTATAACAAGATCTACATCTCCTACAAGCTCCTCTATATTTGACGAATCCACAGCAGTTGCAATTGATTCAACCTCAATAGAGCTGTTAATCTCAACTAGGTGCCTCCTACATGCAAAAGCCTTCAAAATACTGTTTCTTGCATCCGCCTCTGTATAGAGGTGAACTCTATGGAGATTGCTAATCTCAGTAAAATCCATATCAACAATTCTTATAAAGCCCACACCAGCTCTAGCCAGAACCTCTGCGACACTGCTTCCGGTGGCCCCACAGCCGATTATTGCTACTCTAGCCTTTGAGAGTTTCAACTGATTCTGAACACCTAAAACCATTATCTGCCTTGAATACCTCTCAATATAATCCGCAAAAGCCTCTGGATAAACTTTCATTTAGATCACAAATAACAATGTTATTTAATACACTTAAAAGTCTTACCCTACATAACCTAAAAATGGCTTTACCTAAAGACCTAGGAGCCATTTAACGACCTAATGCAAACGTTGTTTACCTACGTATCTATATTCTAGGTAGTATATCACTGTAGTGTATGCTGCGATAAAGATCAGCATCGCTACAAAGCTTCCTATCCATCCTACCACAGCTGGTAAAAATACTCTTGGAAAAGATGAGGTTAGCGGTCGTAGTAGTGATGCGAATATAGGGTATGCTAATACAGTTGATAATATGGCAATCCAGGACTTCATATGGCCTTCCCCAGCCCTCCATAGTACTCCTGAGGCACATCCTCCAGCCACTATTGAACCAAAAGTGAAGATCAGCCCCCCTAAAACATTTGTAACATGAACTGGCGATACCGATATCATTGGGTCTCTGATCCCCATATACTTTAGTGCAAAGACTCCCACAGACCCCACTAGAATAGCTACCGCTATGCCCTTATGGATATCTAGAGCTCTTCTATTTTCAGGTCCATTGAATAGATCTCTAAATGCTGTTGCAAAGCATAACCTCGACCTCTGCAAAACAATACCAACAATAGTGCCCATGAGCATTCCCCCAACCATATAGCTACCCACTATAGCATAGTAAGCCACTAGGATACCTAGCGCTATTAATGGTATCAGTAGCATGTAACTTGCATCTCTGCTACTACTGTCACTATTAAGTAGCGCCCGTTTTTCATAGACCATAGATAGGCTCTTTCTCCATTCACTCTCTATTCTATAAATAGTATAGCGTAGACCTAGCAGTCCACCAATAACAGCACCTATAAGGAAGGCAAAGCCATGCAGACTCCATGACGTTATTGCTGAAATGAAACCGCCCCAGTTGCAGCCGAAGGCCAGCGATACACCTAACGCCATTAAAATACCGCCTACAACTGCCTCAATAACATCGATAGCTCTACCAACTCTTCTTAATGCTAGTTCGCCTGATAGTGCTGCAGCTAGTGAAGCTCCTATAATAACCCCTATGTCACCTGCCGAAGTAGGCTCAAATAGTGGCAACTGTTTTGGAACTCCGAATATTTTAATCCCTAAACTGCTATAGATATGCTGCCCCCAATTTAGAAAACCTGCGTACACTGTAAATGGCTTATTTACCCACACATATGATATAATCTGTATCAAACCTATCAAAACCCCTGCAATAACCGGAGACCATCCACTATTACTAAATACTGCTGTCCTAAACCTATCTCTTATATAGCCTATATAGCCCATGGATGTAGGCATGTGCATCTACCCTATATTCTTAATCAAATAACATTGTTATTTTAAGAGTTGCTGCATAAACATTTTCCTCGATTTTAATAACACTGTTATTTGCGAAAGAATTTTAAATAGCTGGTTGCACACACTATACTATAGTGGTCTTAAATGGTTGAGTTTAGTAGAATTGATAAGAGGAGGTATCTCTTGGATGTAAGAGGGTATGTATGTCCCTACCCCGTTATATATGCTAGAAAGGCTCTATCACAGATTGGGGAAGGCGATGTACTGGAGATTGTAACAGACAATCCACCATCATGTGAAAATGTTCCTAGAGCCATGCGTGATGATGGCCATGACGTTCTCTCCGTGGATAACGTTGGACGTGGTGTGTGGAGGATAGTTGTAGTTAAGAGGGGTAGGTAGAGGTGTTTGAAGAGCTTATCGAGAGAATTCAATACTATAAAAAGCTTGGATTAAATCCGCTAGCACTTGCAACTGGATGTGCCGTTAAGGTTGACCTCCTTAGAGTTGTATATCCGGCTATAAGAAATTTAAAGGAAAAGCTGAATAGATCGAGGTTTGCTATAGCTCCAAGGGAGGATGCCCTTATTATTAGTGGCGATGCTAGTGAGGTTCATAGGAGAGTCTATCACTTGAACTCTCAAGCTAAAATAGATCTAACTGATATAAGGACGGTTTCAAGGGGTAGAAAGCTGTATGCAGTAACTGTTGTACAGATCTATCAAAGGTATGCAGATACACCAGAAGCATTTCTAGATAAGATAGCCCCCGTTTACTTAAAGTTAGCAGAGCTGAATTTACCAATATATCTCGGTAAGGGGCACTCAATAATAACACCTTTTGCAGAAGATGAATTTATACTATTTGATTTTTTGCCAGAGTCTATAGGTGAGGGATTCACAGCTGTAAATAACGACACTATACATATCGTAGACCCTACACAAGAACCTGGCGACTTTAGACAGGTTAGTGGTGCACTAAGTAATGCTTTAAACGATATCTTTGTTTTAGGTGTACACAGAAACCTTAGGGTATACCCGGTAATTAATGCACCATCTGAGGAGCTTATTGAGAGGCTCTGGAGCAACATAGAGATTTACTCAAAGAAGTACGATGTTGGCTTTGAGAGGAGCTCACAGCTAGAGAGAGGGAGGCTCCTAATGGGGGCAACAACCATAGGCTATAGCGACAGAGCTCCACCACTATTTGAAGATAGGGTCGAGATTGGATCAAAGCTAGTGATAACAAGGCCCATGGGAGAGCTGGCCCCTATAAACCTCTTCCTATCCTGTATAGTAGATGAGAGTATAGTTAAGGATATCGAGGAGCTAGGGATACAGCTTAGAGAGGTGGAGAAGGCTAAGGATGAGGCTGTTGAAAGAATATCAACACCAAATATAGAGGCTGCACAAGTAATATACAAGTATCTACCGTATTACAGAGAAGAATTCAAACCTGATGAACATATATCGATAACTACGGATGTTACTGGACCTGGAGTTCTAGTGGTTAAGGAGCTTGCTGAACGTAGCAATACCACCATAAAGCTCTATGACGTACCACTGCTATTTCCACAAATATCAGAGCTAGCCACCAAACTCTATATAATACCTAATGCGACAAGCGGTACAAATGGACCATTTATAATAGTGGCTCCCGATGCCATAGCACACGATGTTGTAAAGGATCTTAAAGCCAAAGGATTAAATGCATCAATAATTGGTGAAGTTATCGGTAAGGGAGATTCGGAGGTTATTGCTCCAGCTAAACTTAAGAAATACATTGCTGATCACAGAATTTTAATGGAATTTAAGCTTGTCTAGGAGGCGACGATAGGATGGTTAGGGCTGTTAAAATTACTGCATGTGGTGATGTTAAAGGCGTTGGATACAGAAGATTTGTATGGAGAATTGCAAAGGCACTCGATCTAAAAGGTTATGTAGAGAACTTAATTGGCGTTCCATGTGTAGAGATCTATGCCGAAGGTGACGATGCTTGTATAGAGAAGTTTAAAGAAAAGATCTCTCTAAATAAAATTTATGAAATAAACTCACTCACAATAGTGGAGGATAGACCAAAGAATATCTATAGCGATTTCATGATAGTTAAATGTTTAGATGAGGTACTATGATTGTGTATTCTATTGCTGCGTCATACACTAACACACTACCGATAGCTCCGGGACCATCAGCAATAATGTGACCATCTTTCAACCCTGTATCTATCATTCCTCAGATCAGAATAGTCTATGAGATTTTGTTGTTTCCAGCTTTCCTGCAACCTAGTGGGCTAACCCTTGATATAAGAAGTTGTGGCTAGACCGGTTCACAGAACCACTAGAGCAGGTGTGCAGCACTCACCAACAGCATAGAAAACCCTACCCATTGTAATGGGTAGGGAGTCTGAGGGCCTCTCCACACCAGCATTGGGATACCTGGCCAGGGCCACCTCATTGAGAGAGGATGAAGAGTTTAAATATCTTGTCATGCATTATTTCGATTAAAAAAGGGTTTGAATAGTTCGATGAATACAGCTGGAGAATCTATCAGATAGTGTGGGAAAATTGGTAAAAGAGTAGCCGAGTTGGGATAAAGATACGCGAAATGAGGAGTAGTTTAAACCAAGAGTCTTGATCCCAGTCAGTATAGATGATACTACGATTATGTTTTTGGTAATGGAAAGGCAATTATAAAAGGTGTAGCGATTGTCCACTAAGTATCTATAGAAGTATCGTGAATAGCATAGAATTGGGCTATGCATAGAGTTTTCTAAGGGGTTTTCTAGCACCCTCTCTATTCCTTAGAATCTGTTCTTGGTTTTTAATCCATTCACTGATCCACCTATTCAGACATTCACGACTACATAAGGCAACAGGTTTATTCATACAGCAAGTCTTATAGAGAATTGGAGTAGATGTAGTTTTACCACAAACTTCGCATCTATATACAGCAGTTGGAATAACATTTTTTAGTTCTAAAGGCATGTCCATTCCCAAATAGGCGGTGGGTAGATGTGTTATCTTGTACGTTAGGAACAGTTTTAAATTTTTTATCCTGTAGACAATCGATAGATTTAGAGTGGATGGGATGCTATTCAATGTATTTTCTAAGATTGGAGTGATTGTATGGAGCTCTAGATGCTTTCTATACTAGTAAAGCTCCCATATATCTACATAGACTAGCTTAGCTATAGCGACGTTCGAGAGAATTTGATTGCTATCTTACGGTTTCGCTCATCTTAATAGAATCTATATTCTCCGTTATATAATACTGTTATTGGTGTTTAAATTGAGTACTAGAATACCGCAACCACTGTTAAACTATATTATTATACAAGGGAGAAGAAAAATGGATAGGCTTAAGAGGATACTGAGGAGTGACGAGATGAGTAGAGTGATAGATGAATTTGCAAATGATATTGCCAGTGAGCTGGAGCTAGATATGTGTAGCATATGTATTAGGTTTAGGGAGACTCTGAAGCTTCCTAAGCCACAGCATGGATTGCACCAACAGCGGTAGTTGCCTATAGAGCTTCTTATAGAGAGCGATAGATCTGTATATTTTGTTGAAGTTAATGTTAAGCCTAGGCATGGAGATGTAGGTAATCTCTTGAGTAAACTCGATATAGTGAAGAGATGCTATCCAGAGAAAGAGGTTATAGGGATTCTAGCGGGAGTATGGATAGGTAGAGAAGTAGAGAACTATGCAAAAGAAAAGGGATATCAATCTACATCTGCTAGAGCCATCACCAGAAATTAAGTCTATAGCCATATTCTTCTCTACATCCAAAGCCGTACACAACACCTCATAGATATACCTCAACTTTTTGCAGACACCATTGTGCACCATACCACTAGGAGGATCTATGATGAGACTTTAGAGGATAAACTGTTTAGGGGCTAGAGGGATGGGATTAGTTGTATTAGAATCCTTTACTCTTTACTGAAGAATATAGTTAGAAGGTGAGGATTGTACGAGAAATCTCTAGACTGAAGACTATCATAGGATACAGCAAGCGTTATAGCTTCATCTAAGGCCTTTAGCCTTTGGTAAAAATGGTGCATATGTCGGGTATGCACTATAAGCTTAGCATACCCCCTGGGAATATTGGGCTTAAGCTTTACTAGCTACAGCTATACGTTGGTACACGGCTTTCAACCCTATACTTATTACAGAAGGTCTGATTGACTTTGAAAAGAATATATAGCAGTAAAAATCTTTTTATAATATGTAGTACTATCCTTGGAGAACGCCTACAAATTGTAAAACATGTAGATGAAGAGCTATGGTTTTTATAGAGATCATAAAAGCTATAATTTTATCTATTCTCAGAAAAAGGGCCTATAGATCGTTGATAGTATCCTTTGCAGCGCCTATTGTATTAGCTACTATTCTCCTATCAATACCAAATATATCCAGGTTTGCAGATACCATGCTGCAGGGCACCGTCATTAACACCACGAATTTGTTTGTAGCTCAGGATGCTCATGTTACATCCGACCTGTGTTCTTCTGTAGAAGTAGCTGGGGTGGTTCGATTAAATGAATTTGAGCTACCTCTGATTATTGCTTCTGTAGATATTTTGCTTAAGAACATCGTAAATTTTAAGGAGGTAGCAAAAGATTGTGGGTTCGTATCAGTCCCAATGGATATTTACAGGAGGTACTTAGATGGCGGCATAGCTATAGATGACGTCAAGAGATGCGTTTCCCATACTCATACAGGTTTCTACGCCGTTATAGTGTTGGTTAACAATTCTATTGATAGTAGGGTTAAGCTGTGTAGGATAAATTCGTTGGAGGTATTGAGGTATGCCTTTAAGTTCTTGGAGAAAGGTGTAGTTGAGGCTTCTTTGGCCTGGATAACAGCATTGTTAATAGCCCATGCACCTCTTATGTATATAGCTTTGTCGAGGGTATTTACCGCACTTGAAGATGAAATTGAGGTGTTCCTATATCTTGGCATAGATAGAAGGAAGATTATCTTAGGGGTTGCAATAGCCATAACTAGCATATCTTCTATAATTTTAATGTTTCTTATATCGATATCCATAGTAGCACTCAATACTCTACACAAGGTTGCTAACTTATACTGGTTTTCTCTACAACCGTCTCCGCGACTACTAATCTTACCTATAGCCTTGATAGTTCTATGTCTAACTATAGCTATCTCTTTGGCTCTCGGATTGAGGAGGATAGAGTATGGCTAGATATACAGTAGTTGTTTTAATGCATATACTTAGTAAGAAAATAGGGGTAGTACTATTCATAGCCTTGAGCTCTACAGCTTTATCTATACTAGCTTTATCAGCTATAGGGTCTATAAAATCGTTGTACGGGGTATACGATGCTTTCTACCCAATAAATAGCAGTAGTAGGTTTAAAATCATCATATCTAGTGATGCTGTATCGCCGTTTACATCTATCGTAGATTTAAAGTACATAGAGGAGAAACTGAAGGGATTTGAGAATGTCTATCTGCAATCTGTATTTGTAACCATAGGATTCGTAGGTGTAGAACCTGTAGTGATATATGAAATAAAAGATGTTAAGGATACATGTGCCTACCCTGATCAAGAATTGTTGAAGAGAACAGAAGTTTTATGGAATGGTTTCATACCCGTCCAGTCTGTATTTACCCAAGAAACTCTATTCCTTAGAATATGCGGTGTTGGTGAGAAACCAGGTATTGGTGTAGATCATAACACTATTGCTAGGATCAGAGGTGTTCCATCCAATTACTATAGCTTTGTGATAGTTGAAGTAGACGATATGGATACTCTTAGCAAGGTTTACGAAGCTTTAGCGTTAAGAGTAGATGAATCAGCTGTAGAGAAGTTAGTTAGAAGGGTCATGCTTGTTGCAATTAGAGGAGATAAAATTATAGAATTTAGGGAGTTTCAAAACCCTACTGAGGTATATTTAGCTAAATTTGGTATATATAGAGATTACATAGTGTATCTAGCTTACTCAATAGCTTTAACCGCACTAATAGGTTTACCTCTTCTGGGTATGGGAACAGTTAGGTATCTTCGTAGAGATTTAGAAATATTTTTATCCCTTGGGATAGCTAGAAAATCGCTTTTGGCGACTTTCATAGTTCTTCTCAGCATATCAATAACTCTATCCAGCATAGCATCGGTGATAGCTGTTGCACACCTAGACATTAAACCTTTGACTAGTCTTCTAGGTTACAGAATACCTTTAAACATAGATAGCAGTGATGTGATCTATATAGGCTCTGCACAATTCACTCTATGTATAGCTGGAATTGTTAATGAGTTGAAGAATTATGAAGGTTAACAATCTAGTGTTATTTGTGGTAGTTTTACTGTTTACTGTTTTAATTAGATTAATGCCCAGTTTATATACAAACAATCTATTTTCTAACGATGTTTGGCCACTTAAGCGTTTAACAGAGTATGTGCTCAAGAATCCAAGAGTGGATATATATTCTCTATCTGAAATCTACGGGCATCACGTGTTCTGGCCACTCTCTTCAGTAGAGAGCATTATGTATATCCATGTAACTGGTATGTCTTCAGACTACTTCTTTAAGTTCGCTGGTGTAACAATACTTTCAATAGCCGTGTCTCTATCTGTATATCTACTAGCAAGAAGGTATAGCTATAAATACAGGTGTTGCTTAATTGCCCCACTTGCAGTATCTCTTCTACCTTCGTTTACCCTATTTACATCTGCATATCTAAAAGAATTCTATGGTTATGTACTAACACCTATATTGCTTTACCTAGCTATTCACGAATCTAGATCAAGACTACCTATATTGCCCATACTCTTTTCGATAGCCCTTGTATTAAGTCATCCTTTAGCGAGCGCTATGTGTATAGCAATACTATGTAGTTATCTCTATGTAAACCTCGTAGACTCTCTTAGAGGTAGGGAGAAGTTCAAGGTGAGATCTCAACATATTGCTGCGATTTTATCTCTAGCAATAGCTTACACGCTATATACAACATATATTGCTGAACCTCTAATACATTTCTCTCTAATGGATTTGGCTATTCTTGGCATCTATGCTATAGCTGTCTACTTAGCTTATCTATTCCTAGGTGGGGTAGCCTCAGCACCTCTTATAGCAATAGCTTCACTTCTAGCATCAATATCGATCATCTATACCATTACTGCACCTATAGACAACCCGTTATCGTTATTCTACGTAATTCCACCGGTAATCTCTATAGCCTATAGGGTTAGAGAGAGGTCTCTAGGTAGAATTAGAGTGGCAGTATTATTGCCTATAGCAGTTCTATTCCTATACATATCTACATACATGGTGGAAGCCCTAGGTATAATCCATAGGATAGTTAACTACCTTATGTACGCCTTCATACCCATGGCTATTGATATAGCTAGAAACGGTAGAAAAGTAGGCGCTGCAATCTTTCTAACACTGGTATTAACAACGATTATATGCAGTTTAGCATCGACTCTTAACCACAACCCTTACACTTTTTACTGGAGGTATGGGGAATACGATAGCGTTTTTAAAAACTTTATCGAGGCACATACTTTAAGTGCTAATATCTATGGGGATCCTAAGTACAGCTATATGATCCCAAAGATTGTGGGTATGCCTATCGCTGTAGTCAAAGAATTCTGTAAACTGCCAGATTTTCTTGTTTTATCTATGGATAACTTAGTCTATGGAATACCTATAACTTCAGTTGATTTATATAAGTTTTCCTGTGATTTGTTTAAGGATAGAAGTGTAGTATTCAATGTAGGGTATTTGTATGTCCTTGCTTAAGCTCGTGAATATATGGAAAAAATACAGCGGTGAATATATTCTTAAAGGTATCCATTTAGAGGTTAGCGAAGGTAAGGTTGTTCTTATTCGTGGTAGAAGTGGTGTAGGAAAATCAACGTTAGCAAAAATAGCGTGTCTACTTATGAAACCAAACATGGGTTCAGTAATCTATAGAGACAATGATGTTTGGAGATTAAGCGAATCGCGTAGGGCATCAATAAAACTCAAGGAAATAGGATACATTGACCAAAGCTATACTCTACTCCCAGAGCTTACTGTTTGGGAAAACATAGAATTACCACTAAAAATACTAGGTGTAGATAAAGAAGAAAGAAGAAAGATAATCGTTGAACTCATTGAAACTTTCGAGATAAACGGCTTAGAAGATCACTACCCCGATCAGCTATCAGGAGGACAAAGGCAAAGAGTCGCTATAGCCCGAGCACTAGCTAAGAAACCAAAACTACTCATAGCCGATGAACCCTACTCAAACCTAGACGATAAAATTATAGAGGTAATTCATAGCTATATAAAAAGTACTGTTAAGAAAAACAAGGTTGCAACTATAATAACCACAGTAGATCTTCAAACATTCTATGATGTTGATGAAGAGTATGTTTTAAAAGATGGAATATTGTACGCTATCCAAAAATAGAGAAATTAAATGCTAGGTCAAGATTATGAACTGATTTAGCCTTATTTTAAACTACTATATAGGAACAACTATTATTCTATGTAATTTGATTTTCTTGCTATCACATAATAATTATTTGAATGTTCTATTCCTAGGAT
>Ga0105163_1001036_pt1 | contig 15176 bp, 12 predicted proteins | sample JNZ110809AmetaG_FD_81531 | JGI IMG/M metagenome (GOLD analysis project Ga0105163, IMG submission 81531) | Hot spring microbial communities from Jinze hot spring, China to study Microbial Dark Matter (Phase II) - JNZ 110809A | ecosystem: Environmental > Aquatic > Thermal springs > Hot (42-90C) >... | reverse complement strand
TCTCCAAAAAATTGCGCGCAATGTCATGAAGATAAAGTGAACGAATTTGAGCGAGGTAAGCATGCCCTTGCTTGGGTTGCTATGATGGCTATGCCCACAACTAAAGATCAGCCAAGTGTGCTAATTGAGGGTGAAAAGGGTTGCGGTGGCTGTCATAGAATCGGGAGAGACGAGGGTAAATGCGATGCATGTCATACAAGACATAGATTTTCTGCTGCGGAAGCCAGAAGACCCGAGGCGTGCATGACCTGTCACATGGGGTTTGACCATCCACAATGGGAGATGTGGAGCACATCAAAACATGGGACTATCTACGCAGTGGAAAAGGATAAATGGGATTTCAGCAAACCTTTGAGTGAATGGTATAAAGAACCTTACAAAGCTGACCCTAAGACACCAAGAGCTCCAGTTTGCCAAACGTGTCATATGCCAAATGGAGATCATGGGGTTAGAACAGCATGGGGATTCCTTGCATTAAGAGTCGCTGAGAAAGACCCCGAATGGCAAAAGTTGAGAAATACAATCATGCGTGGTCTTGGAGTTCTTGATGAAAAAGGAAACTTTACAGAAAGAGTGAAGATTGTTGAAGCTGGGAAAGTTGTGAGGTTAACGGCTGAGGAATGGCAGGCGGAGAGAGATAGAATGTTAAGAGTTTGCTCCCAATGTCATAGCCCAAGCTTTGCAAAAGAACAACTTGATAAGGCAGATGAAGTTATAAAAGAATCTGATAAACTTATGGCTGAGGCGATTGAGATAGTTGAATCTCTTTATAAAGATGGAATACTTGAAAGACCAAAAGATTATCCGTTGCACACTGATCTGTTGAGATTTTATGAGGTTCGTCATCCTATTGAGCAAAAGCTTTATGTTATGTTTCTTGAACACAGGATGCGGAGTTTTCAAGGTGCTTTTCATATGAATCCAGATTATCAACACTGGTATGGATGGGCTGAGTTGAAGCGTGACCTTGCAGAAATAAAACACGAGGCGGAGATGTTAAGAAAACAATTTGCTCAAACGAGACGGAAGAAGTGAGACTATAGAACGACTGCTTAATAGAACGGGGGCGGCTTTCCCGCCCTTTTTTGTTTGTTGTGTGTTTTGATTAAATTCTTTAAAATAACAAATTTTAAAAATGGAAATGAACCAAAATAATGTCCGATTTTTGAAGTTTGAAAACTATAGATGGAACGGGGTTGAGGTTAAAAAATATAAGGATGAAAATAAAACATGGCTTAATGTTTGCAGACAGGTAATAGCTGGGAAAGCGGGTGAGAAGATAAAATTTCATTTAAGATATTTTGAAATTGAACCGGGTGGATATTCAACGCTTGAAAAACATAAACATGAACATGTTGTTATCTGCGTCAGAGGGCGGGGAAAGGCGATAGCTGGGAATGAGGTTTTTGAAATGGGATTTATGGATGTTTTATATATCGGTTCAAATGTTCCACATCAATTTGTAAATGATTCAGATGAAGCGTTTGGATTTTTCTGCATAGTTGACGCAAAGAGGGATAAACCAAAACTTTTAACAAAGAAAGAGATTTTTAACCTGTTAAGAGATGAAAAAATAAGTAAGGTCATACGAATACCTGAGACCTACCCGGGGTTAAAGTAAAAGTTTTTTCTTTCCATTTAAAGTTATAAATTTCAATTGAAGCGATTGATACAAACAAAAAAATCTACTTCCCAAGTTATGGTTAAACTTAAATTAAAAAAGAAATTTACCGAGTTAAAACCTGAAGAACTTCGCTGGGCATGTCCTGTTGAGAAATTACATTTTGAAACAACGGAAGAAGTTGAACCGCTTGAGGATATAATTGGGCAGGAGAGAGCGTTGAAGGCTTTGAAGCTTGGGACGGAGCTTTTTGCGCCTGGGTATAACATATTTGTTTGTGGTTTAACCGGGACGGGGCGGATGACGACGATAAAGCATATCCTAAAACAAATTTCACCTAAAGCTCCTCAAGCACCTGATAGATGTTATGTTTATAACTTTAAAAATCCAGATGAGCCACGGCTTCTTGAGTTTCCCCGTGGGCAGGCGATAATGTTCAAACGTAATATGGAAGCGATGATTTTTTATCTAAAGCAAAAAATACCGAGAACGCTTGAGGATGAAAAATATATTGAGGCGAGAAACAAGATAATTGAGAAATATCAAAGAAAAGAGCAGGAATTGTTTCGTGAGTTTCAGAAAAAAGTTGAAAGCGAGAGGTTTGCGATTATAAACATGCAAGTTGAAAATGTCGTCAAGCCGAGCATTGTCCCGATAATTGAGGGGAAACCTGTCCCTGTGGAGCAGCTTGTTAATCTTGCAAAGTCGGGGAAGATCTCTGAGGAAACAGTCCGTGAGATTCAGCAAAAATATCTTGAGTTACAGGCGCAGATGCAAGAAGTTTTTAAAAAGGAGATGGTGCTTACAAGGGAGTTGGCAAAGGAGCTTGAAGAACTTGAGCGTGATGCAGTGAGGTCAATTGTTGATGGAATAATTGATGAGATCAAAGAACAGTTTAAAATTCCCAAAGTCCATGAATATCTTGATGATGTGAGGAAGCATATTTTAAATAATCTTAACATTTTCAAGATGTCAGCCGAGCAGGGTAAGATGCCATTTCCAATGCCTGAGCAGAAAGATGAGGTTGATCCATTTTTGCCGTATCGTGTAAATGTCATCCTTGACAATTCGGAACAGGAGGGCGTGCCTGTTATAATTGAAACGACGCCGACATTTGCAAATATATTTGGAACAATTGAAAAAGTTTATGATTCTCGTGGCTTTTGGAGAACTGATTTCACAAAGATAAAAGCTGGCTCGCTTCTCAAGGCTGACGGTGGTTATCTTGTTATAAATGCAAGGGATGCACTAAGTGAACCTGGGGTATGGAAGGCGCTTAAAAGAACATTGATGTATAGAAAACTTGAAATTCAACCAATTGATGTTTTCTTTCAAATAAGTTCAATCTCGTTAAAGCCCGAACCGATTGAGGTAAACACAAAAGTTATAATGCTTGGTGACCCTGAACTTTATCATTTGCTTTATGAATATGATGAAGATTTTCAGAAAATTTTCAAGATAAAAGCTGATTTTGATTTTGAGATGAATTTAACCGATGAAGTTATTGTTCAGTATGCTAAATTTGTGCGAAAAATGTGCCGTGATGAGAATTTGAAACCTTTTGATAAAGGTGCGATTGGGAAAGTTATTGAATTTGCCGTTAGACAGGCGGGAAGAAGAGATAAAATTACGACAAAGTTTAGCATCATAGCTGATTTAATTCGTGAAGCAAATTACTGGGCTGGGGTTGATGGGAGCGAATTTGTGAAAACAGAACATGTCCAAAAAGCCATTGAAGAAAGTTTTGACAGAAAGAAGATGATAGAGGATAAAATTAAGGAGCTAATTGCGAAAGGTGTGATACTTGTTGATGTCACAGGTGAAAGAGTTGGGCAAGTTAATGGCTTGACAATTTATGAGATGGGGGATTACAAATTTGGTAGACCTGTTAGAATTACAGCAAGTGTTTCAATGGGAAGGGCTGGGATTATCAATATAGAGCGGGAGTCAAATTTAAGCGGTAGAATTCATGATAAAGGGGTTTTAATTCTTGCTGGCTATTTGAGGGAGAAGTATGCTCAGGATAAACCGCTTACACTTTCTGCAAGCATTTGTTTTGAGCAGTCTTATTCTGGGATAGATGGTGACAGCGCATCTTCAACTGAACTTTATGCTTTGCTTTCCGCTCTTTCTGGACTGCCGATAAAGCAAGGGATAGCGGTGACGGGCTCTGTGAATCAAAAAGGTGATATACAACCAATTGGTGGGGTAAATGAAAAAATTGAGGGATTCTTTGATGTTTGCAAGGCGAAAGGGTTAACAGGTGAACAGGGCGTGATAATTCCAAAGAGAAATGTTGACGATTTGATGTTGAGAGATGATGTGATTGAAGCGGTGAAAAATGGGATGTTTCATATTTATCCTGTTGAGACAATTGATGAAGGAATTGAAATTTTAACTGGCGTGAAGGCTGGGAAAAGGTTAAAGAATGGTGAATTTGAGCCTGGAACTGTTAATTATCTCGTTGATAAGAGATTGAGGGAGATTTCAAAAGGTTTAAAGAAGTTTACAAGCGATTAATCAGTCCATCCGCTCATTTCAGAAGCAAGAGCAATGAGTTCCTCCATGGTTATCGTAGATGGATCAAGTTTTTCAAGTGCTTTCTTCATCTGTTTGAACAAATCATTGTATTCAACTGTTGCAATTCGTTTTCTTTTGATCGGATTAACTTTTGAAACAACTGCTTGTTTTAGGAATGGGTGATTTATACCTCTTTCTCTTAAGCTGTGTACAATGGGTTCAATTACATCATCAACTTCTTTAAGAAGATCCGCTCTTTTTTCTCTCTCGCTCAGAGCTTCTGGAAGTGGTGCATCAATGAAGTTGTCAACTTTTTTGAGTATCGGTACATAAGCTGAACCGCTGAATTTAAGATGTTTTTCATAAATTAAACCAAGTGTTATAAGATAAGCCTCTTCAAATTGGAAAGCGTAATCCATCTCAGAAATTTTCCCGTTTGTCTCAAGCAAGCCTCTATACATTCTTATAACTTCAAGTGCTTTCTCCTTGAGGTTGTGTGCTTTTTCTGTGTTAAGAGATAGGATGTGGAATGCAACTGACATATCGGGGATTATAATTGCTGGTATTTCCTTTGCTCCAAGTTGAAGTAGAGCTTCTCTTCTGTGGTTCCCATTTGGTGTCCAATATTCACCGTCGCCATATCTTACTGCAACGATTGGATCTATGAATCTTTTGACCTGTTCAATTACCTCTTGAAGTCTTTTCACATGTGAGGATGATAGATCTCTTTGGAATGGTGTTGGTTTTACTTTTTCAAGTGGAAGGAGCGCGAAAATTTGCCAATTTTTTCCATATGGTTCCTGGTAAATTGTTAAAACGGTGCCTCCATCATTTTCAATTTGTTTTGCGAGATTTTTAACATCATCTGGTAATTCATCATTAGCTGGATATATTTTCCATTTTGCTCTTGGCATATCCATATCAAACCCTATTTTTTATTTTTATAATAAATTAACGGAATGGAGCAAAATTTTCAAGTTGGATTTATTAAAGATGAAGTGGAGCCGACGGGATTCGAACCCGTGACCTCCACAATGCCATTGTGGCGCTCTCCCAGCTGAGCTACGGCCCCATATGGAAAAACTCAACATTAATTTAATGGATAAATTTAATTTTTGCAAATTTTTGAAATGTAAAATTTTAATTTTAAATTTTGAAAAAAACATGAAATGTCCGCATTGCTTAGCAAGACCGCTGAATACGGCATAAGGGCGGTTCTTTATATTGCCTTAAAACAAGTTCAGAAGAAAAATTTAAAAAGGTGTTTAACTACAAGGGATATCGCAAAAGATTTAAAAGTTCCTTATCATTTTCTTGCTAAGGTTATTCAAAAACTCGTAAAAGCTGAAATAATACACTCTAAACGTGGAAGAGATGGCGGATTTATCTTGAAAAAAGCTCCTGAAAAGATAAAATTGTTTGATATTGTTGTTGCGCTTGAAGGTGAAGATCTTTTGAAGGGCTGTGTGCTTGGGCTTCCCAATTGCTCTGATAAAAAGCCATGCCCTGTTCATGAGTATTGGAAAAACATTCGTGAAGAAATAAAGCAGATGCTTTCCGAGAAAACCTTAAAGGAGCTTTTGAACGGTGAGTTTAAAATTTAGAAGATCGCTGACAAAATTACATAAATATGTGTTTTGATTATTTTGATCTTTATTGATTTTCAAAGGGGGAACTATAAATAGGTGTCAATCTGTCACTTGACATGAATTGTTTTAAACATTATATTTATAATTGCGTTTAGCAACCATAAGTGTTAAGTGCTAATAAAAATAAAAAACTTTGGGAGGTAGATTTTATGGCAAAAGTAAATATCCGTCCTTTATCTGATAGGGTTGTTGTAAAGCCGTTACCAGCGGAAGAGGTTACAAAAAGTGGTCTTGTCATTCCAGATACTGCAAAAGAACGACCTCAACAGGGGGAAGTAATCGCAGTTGGACCTGGGAGGATTACCGATGATGGGAAAAAAATCCCGATGGAGGTAAAAGTTGGAGATAAGGTTTTATATGGTAAATATGCTGGGACTGAAATTTCAATTGATGGAGAAGAGTATTTAATTATGAGGGAAAGTGATATTCTTGCAATAATTGAGTAAAAAATTAAAAACAAAAAACGAAAAGGAGGTAAAAAAATGGCGGTAAAAGACATACTTTTCAATGCGGAGGCACGTGCAGCATTAAAGCGTGGGGTTGATAAGCTTGCAGAAGCTGTAAAGGTCACACTTGGTCCAAAAGGTAGAAATGTCATAATAGATAAAAAATTTGGACCGCCAGTTGTCACAAAGGACGGAGTTACGGTAGCGAAGGAGATTGAACTTGAGGATCCTGTTGAAAACATGGGAGCTCAATTGATTCGCGAAGTTGCTTCAAAGACGAGTGATGTTGCGGGTGATGGGACGACAACAGCAACTGTTCTTGCACAGGCGATATTTAGGGAGGGATTAAAAAATGTTGTAGCTGGAAGAAACCCGATGGATTTGAAGCGAGGTATTGATATGGCTGTTAAGAAAGTAGTTGAGGGGTTGAAGGAAATAAGCAGAGAAGTTAAGGACAAAAAAGAGATTGCTTATGTTGGTGCGATTTCAGCTAACAACGATATGTCAGTTGGTCAACTTATAGCTGATGCGATGGAGAAAGTTGGGAGGGATGGTGTTATAACTGTTGAGGAAGCGAAGGGAACTGAAACGACTATGGAGATAGTAGAAGGTATGCAGTTTGACCGTGGTTATCTTTCACCATACTTTGTGACAAATCCTGATACAATGGAATGTGTTCTTGAAAATCCATACATTTTAATCCATGATAAGAAGATTAGCTCTTTAAAGGATTTTCTCCCGATACTTGAGAAAGTTGCTCAATCAGGTAGATCGCTTCTTGTCATAGCTGAAGATGTTGAAGGTGAGGCTCTTGCAACGCTTGTAGTTAACAAGCTTCGTGGGACATTGCGTTGCTGTGCTGTTAAAGCGCCAGGATTTGGTGAGAGAAGAAAAGCTATGCTTGAAGATATAGCGATTTTAACAGGTGGAACGGTTATCTCTGAAGAGAAAGGATTCAAACTTGAGAATGCACAACTTTCATATCTTGGTCAGGCGAAAAAAGTTGTTGTGGATAAAGACAATACGACCATTGTTGAAGGAGCAGGGAATAAAGAGGATATCAAGCGTCGTATAAATGAAATTAAAGTGCAAATTGAGAAGACGACATCTGATTATGATCGTGAAAAACTTCAGGAACGTCTTGCAAAATTAAGTGGTGGTGTTGCTGTTTTAAAGATTGGTGCAGCTACAGAAGTTGAGATGAAGGAGAAGAAAGCTAGAGTTGAAGATGCTCTCCATGCAACAAAAGCTGCTGTTGAAGAGGGTATTGTTCCAGGTGGTGGAGTTGCTTATCTGAGGGTTATGCATAAACTTGATGAACTCAAGCCAGAAAATGAAGATCAAGCAGTTGGGATTGATATCGTAAGGAAAGCGCTTGAGGAACCAATCAGATGGATTGTAGCCAATGCTGGTCTTGAGCCATCAATCATTGTGCAGAAGGTCAAGGAAGGGAAAGATGACTTTGGATTTAACGCTCAAACCGAAAGGTTTGAGAATTTGTTTGAGTCTGGAGTTATTGACCCAACTAAGGTAGCTCGTGTTGCGCTTGAAAATGCAGCAAGCGTTGCATCGTTGCTATTGACGACTGAAGCTGTCGTTTTTGAAAAGCCTGAGAAGGAGAAAACGCCAGCAGTTCCGGGTGGAATGAGCGATATGTATTGATGGGAGATTAAAAAGTTAAGATTGAAGCCCCGACATCAAGTCGGGGCTTTTTTGTTTTAATTGAGATTTAACAAAGTGTAATCTGTTTGCACTGAAATTTTTTTAACATTCTTTCAGTGGATTTGATAATTTATAAATCAAGTATTAAATTTAATCGGAAAACGAAATGTGCTGTAATCAATGAACATCGCTGTTTTCGCCTCCGGGCGTGGCTCAAATCTTATGGCGATCATCAATGCCATAAAGGAAGGAAGATTAAATGCGAAGGTTGCACTTGTGATAAGCAATAACTCTAATGCAGGTGCTCTTGAAATCGCAAGGGCAAATGGAATTGATGCCCTTCACATAAGCAGAAGACAATTTGCATCCGATGAAGAGTATATTCAAAAACTCCTTCATGAGCTTAAAACAAGAAACATTGAACTTATTGTTTTAGCTGGGTATATGAAGAAAATTCCACCGGAAATAGTTCGTGAATATCAAAATAGAATTCTAAACATACACCCTGCACTTTTGCCCGCCTTTGGAGGACCTGGAATGTATGGGATTAATGTTCACAAGGCGGTAATTGATTACGGTGTTAAGGTAACGGGTGTAACTGTGCATATTGTTGATGAAGAGTATGACCATGGTCCAATAGTTATGCAGAGAGTGGTTGAGGTCAGAGACGATGATACGCCCGAGAGCCTTGCTGAAAGAGTTTTGAAAGTTGAACATGAAATTTACCCACAAGCGATTGAACTTTTTGTTGAAGGTAGAGTAGTTATATCTGGAAGAAAAGTTTTTATAAAAGATGAAAATTAAAACAGCTCTTATCAGCGTATATGATAAAACTGGAATAGTTGAATTTGCACGGGAATTGCAAGAGCTTGATATAGAGATAATTTCAACTGGTGGAACTTATAATGTTCTTGTGCAAAATGGAATTAAATCTAAACGGGTTGAAGAGATAACAGGTTTTCCTGAAATACTCAATGGTAGGGTTAAAACTTTACACCCAAAAATTCTTGCCGGAATACTTGCTTTGAGGGGTAATCCAAGGCATGAAGAACAATTGAAAAGTTTTGATATAACCCCAATTGACCTTGTCGTTGTGAACCTTTATCCGTTTTCAGATGTGATCAAGAGAGGAAATTTCACGATTGAGGAAGTAATTGAGCAAATTGATGTAGGTGGTGTTTCACTTTTAAGGGCAGGTGCAAAAAATTATAAATATGTCGCTGTCGTTGTAAATCCGCAAAGATATGAACAGGTAATCAAAGAGCTTAAATCAAGCGGGGGAGAACTTTCTGAAAAGACACGTATCATGCTTGCCGTTGAAGCTTTCAAGCACACATCAAATTATGATGCAACTATTGCTAACTTTTTCGCATCCCAGTTAACTGAGGATGTTTTGCCAGAGATTTTTCATCTAAGTTTGGGCAAAGTTAAAAATTTACGCTATGGCGAAAATCCACATCAAAGGTCCGCGCTTTATGGTGACTTTTTCAATTATTTTGAGCATCTTCACGGGAAAGAACTTTCCTATAACAATATACTTGACATAAGTTCTGCGACTGAACTTGTTATTGAGTTTGACAAACCTGCATGTGCGATTGTAAAGCACACGAATCCATGTGGAGTTGGGGTTGATGATAAATCGGTTCTTGAGGCTTTTAAAAAAGCATTTGCAACAGATACAGTTTCGCCATTTGGTGGGATAATTGCTTTTAATCGTCCAATTGATTTGAAAACAGCTATGGCAATTGATGAAATTTTCACTGAGGTTATAATCGCTCCTGAGTTTCCGCCGGATGTTTTAAACTTTTTGACGCGGAAGAAAAATAGAAGATTGATAAGGTATAAGGATATCAACTTAAAAAAGGTAGGGCTTGATTTTAAGAGGGTTATAGGTGGCGTTCTTGTTCAAGAGTTTGATTCAATTGATCTTGAGCCAATGAATTTGAGAGTTGTAACGAGAAGGAAACCGACGGTTGATGAAATGGAGGCGTTGATATTTGCATGGAAAGTTGTAAAACATGTTAAGTCAAATGCGATTGTTTATGCAAAGAAAGACAGAACTCTTGGAATTGGTGCAGGGCAAATGTCAAGGGTTGATGCTTCAAAAGTTGCGATTATGAAAGCAAGAGAAATGGGGCACGACCTAAGGGGTAGTGTTGTGGCGTCTGATGCTTTTTTCCCTTTTCCAGATGGATTAATTGAGGCGATAAAAGCAGGGGCAACCGCAGTGATTCAACCTGGTGGTTCAATAAAGGATGATGAAATCATAAAAACAGCAGATGAATATAACATTGCCATGGTTTTTACAGGAATAAGACATTTTAAACATTAAAAAATTAAAACATAGGGAAAATGGGAATTTTTAATTTGTTTACAGCTGATATAGCAATTGATCTTGGAACTGCGAACACGCTTATTTGGATGAAGGGGAAAGGGATTGTCCTTAATGAACCATCAATTGTTACATACGATAGAAGCACCCGCAAAATTGTTGCAATTGGGAAAGAAGCGAAAGAGATGCTTGGTAGAACGCACAAGGACCTTCAAACGATAAGACCTTTGAAGGATGGGGTTATAGCTGACTTTGAGATGGCGGAAGGTATGTTAAGAGAGTTCATCAAAAAAATCCATGTAAATTGGTTCCCAAGTAGAAGAGTGGTGATAAGTGTTCCAAGTGGTGTTACAGAAGTGGAAAAAAGAGCTGTTCGTGATTCTGCTGAACATGCAGGAGCTAAAGAGGTTCATCTTATCCCCGAGCCAATGGCTGCTGCAATTGGGATCGGGATTGATGTTACAGAGCCGTATGGAAATATGATAATTGACATTGGTGGAGGAACGACGGAGATTGCTGTTATAGCGTTGTCTGGGATCGTCACTCAAGAATCAATAAGGATTGCGGGTGATGAGATGACGAACGCAATAATTCAGCTTTTCAAGAAATCGTATAATGTTTTGATAGGTGAGAGAACTGCGGAAGATATAAAATGTGAAGTTGGTTCAGCAATGCCACTTGAAGAGGAAGTAACTATTCAGGTGAAGGGCAGGGATCTTGTGACCGGAATTCCAAAAATTGTTGAAGTGAGCTCCGTTGAAATTCGGGAGGCTTTGAATGAGCCAATAATTGCTATAATTGATGCTATAAAGCTTGCTCTTGAAAGAACTCCACCCGAGCTTGCAGCTGATATACTTGACCGTGGTATAATGCTTACTGGGGGTGGCTCGTTGCTTAAGGGTCTTGACGAAAGGATTAGAATGGAAACAGGATTGCCTGTTCATGTTGCTGAAGATCCACTTACAGCTGTTGTTCGTGGCGCTGGGAAAGTTCTTGAAAACCTTGATGCATATTCAAAGGTTTTAATTAAAAGCCAAAGATACTGATGCTGAAAATTTTATCCCAAATAACGCAAAATTTCAAAGAATACCTGACTTTTTCCATATTAGTTTTGATTTCTCTGATCCTTCTTTTTTCGGGCAATTCTTCAAAAACACATCTTGTTACACAGATCGCTGTTGAACTTGTTGGCTTTACAAAGTATATCACGGGCATTTTACCAAGTTTTCGTGATCTAAGGGCTGAAAATAAAGAGTTGAGAAAAACAAATATAGTTTTGCTTAATGAGTTAAATCAACTTCGTGAGGAAAAGCTTGAAAATATAAGATTGCGTAAACTTCTCGGCTTTAAGGAAAGACAAAACAATTATGAGTTTATCCCAGCTGATGTTGTGGGGAAAACTCTTATAAGCCCATACAATTACATAGTTTTAAACGCTGGCTCAGATGATGGGATTGAAGTTAATATGCCCGTTGTGTGCGAATCAGGCGTAGTTGGCAAAATTATGAGGGTTGGTAAGAATTATTCCTTGGCTATGATCCTTTTTCATAAAGATTTCAGAGCAAGTGTGAAAATTCAAAGAACGAGGGTGGATGGAATTCTCGTATGGGAAGGTGGAGAATACCTGTCGGTGACGAATGTTTCAAAGACAATGGATGTTGAGTTAGGAGATGTCGTGATAACTTCTGGATATAGCACAATTTTCCCGCCTGGATTTGAGATTGGAGTGGTTGTAGAAATTGACAATTCGGTGCCCGGTCTTTTTAAGGCTATCAAAGTAAAGCCATCGGTTAATTTCACAAAACTTGAGGAGGTCTTTATTATAAAGTATAAAAGTGATCTTGAAAGGGAGGAAATTGAACAATCGGAATTTGGAAAATAAAAATTGCGCTTGATGGTATATATCCGATATTTTATCGTTGGCATTGTAATTTTGATAGTTCAAATGGTGATTGCACCTTTGATTGCAATTGAGGGCGTAACCCCAGATCTAATGACGATTTTCATTGTATATGTTGCTTTAAAAAATGGACAAATTCCAGGAACTGTAGCGGGATTTATTTCTGGATTGCTTATAGATTTCTTGATTGATTTTGTCCCTGGGCTTTCAACTCTTTCAAAAACAGTTGCAGGTTTCGTTGCTGGATATTTTTACGGTGACGCAAAGGTTGAGATAAATACCGAAACGCTTCGTTTTTCAGCAATCACAGTTTTTATCTCTGCTCTGGATAACTTCGTTTATTTTCTTGTGGATATTCTTGGAAATAGTTTCAATAACGTTGCGGTTTTCAAACTGATAATTGGGAAAACAGTTTATACCTCTATTTTATCTTTAATTCCCGTTTTCACAACTTCAAAAAGGACGAAGTTAATATGAGCGAGACATCAAGGGTTAAGTTTTTGAAAGTTTTTCTCTTTCTTGTGTTTCTTTTCCTTATCGTTAAGCTTTATGAGTTACAACTTTATCGCGACATTGAATATAAGAGGCAGGCGGAGAGCAATAGCATCCGAACAATTCAACATGATCCGATAAGGGGGTTGATATTGGATAGAAATGGGAAGATAGTTGTTGATAATGTTCCCTCATACACTGTTACTTTGACGCCTTATGAATTTGATTTGAGAAATCTTGACATCCTTACGAAAATTTTAAAGGTTGATCGTCAATATATCCTTGAAAAAATTTCGTCTGCTCCATCACCGTTTGCACCTGTTAAAATTCGGCGCGATGCACCAATCAGAGCAATAGCCTATATTGAGGAACACAGAAATGAATTAAGGGGGGTTGATTATTTAATTGAGCATAAGAGAAATTATAAATCTCCTGGGCTTGCATCCCACATCCTCGGTTATGTTAAGGAAATTACATCTTCACAATTGGCAATTTATAAAGGTTTGTATAAACCCGGTGATCAGATCGGTCAATCGGGGCTTGAAAAAAGTTACGAGCCCATTATAAAAGGAGAAAAGGGGTATCGTTTTATAATGGTTGACGCGCTCGGGAGATTTGTTGGAAGATATAATGATGGCAAGAATGATATACCGCCGGGGGAAGGATCTGATTTGATTTTGACAATTGATATTGAATTACAAGAATTTATAGAGCAATTGCTTCAAGACAAGACTGGGTCAGTAGTTGTGATTGACCCAAGAAATGGTGAAATCCTTGCCATGGTTAGCAAACCTAACTATGATCTTACACTTTTGAGTGGGTATACGCCAAGTCAGATATGGAATTCTTTTAATTCTGATCCTCAAAAGCCGCTGTTGAATAGAGCTATATCTGGACTTTACTCGCCAGGTTCAACATTTAAAATGATACTTGCAGTAACCGCACTTGAAACTGGGGCGGTGGATCTTAATTGGAAAGTTTATTGTCCTGGTTATTTCGTTTATGGAAACAAGGTGTTTAAATGTCATACATCCCATGGGCATGGATGGGTTAATTTAACGAAGGCGATTGAGGTATCGTGTAATGTTTATTTTTATAATTTGATGTTGAAGGTTAATTTTGATGATTGGTCAAGGTATGGAGAACTTTTTGGTTTTGGTAGGAAGACGGGGGTTGATCTGCCTGAAGAACTTCCTGGGATTTTACCATCAACAGATTATTTTAACAGGGTCTACGGGGTTAATAAATGGACAAAGGGTTATCTTATAAGTTTAGCTATTGGGCAGGGTGAGATAAGTGCGACCCCACTTCAGCTTGCCGGATATGCGATGGCACTTGCTAATTCAGGTAAATATCATCAACCGCATCTTGTTAAAGAGATTATTAATAAAAAAACTGGAAAGATTGAGGAAGTTTCATATTATACCAGGGAAATCCCTGTTTCGCAGAAAACATTTGATATAGTCCGTGAGGCGATGTATCTGGTTGTAAATGGTTCTGCTGGGACAGGTAAAGGAGCAAAGGTAGAAGGTATAAATGTTGCTGGAAAGACGGGAACTGCACAAAATCCTCATGGAAACGATCATGCTTGGTTTATCGGGTTTGCCCCATATGAAAATCCTGAAATTGCTTTTGCGATTATAGTTGAAAATGCGGGCTTTGGTGGTGCGGTTGCTGCACCAATTGCAAGGGAAATAGTTAAGAAGTACTTTGAATTGAAAAATCAAAGGAAGGAGTTTAAACTTGTAAAATGGTAAGAGGAATCGGGGATAAAATTGATTTTAAGATTTTGATTCCCTTGTTCGGGTTGTTAATCGTAAGTATTCTATCAATTTACAGCGCTACAAAACTTCCAGGGCAATATTCTATTTTCATAAGGCATGTGTTATGGGTTACAAGCGGTATCTTCATCGCTATATTTTTCTATTTTTTACCTGTGCAGAGATTATCAGGGTTAACGGTTTTACTTTACATTCTTTCCCTTGCTTTTCTTATGCTTGTTATTTTCATTGGTAAGAGGGTATCGGGTTCTGCTTCGTGGATTCAAGTAGGGAAATTTCAGTTTCAGCCATCAGAGTTTGCAAAATTTACGACAATTTTGATTCTTTCGTATTTTCTCTCAAAGAGAAACATTAGGGCGGATAATCCGATCACATTCATAGTTGCTGGTGTTTTGACGCTTGTTCCGTTCTTTTTAACTGTTTTACAGCCTGATTTTGGGACGGCAATTGTGTTTGGTGCAATCTTTTTGGGAATAATGTTCTGGGCTGGGGTTCCCGTTTTTTGGCTTTTGCTTTTGCTAGCTCCCGTTGTTTTGATAGTTGCATCCTTTTTCAGCTTTAAAGTTTTTATCGCTGCTTCAATTTTAATTATTGTTTTATTTCTCTTGATGAAAAAACCATTTATCTTGACATTTATAGTTGTTGCGATGAACCTTGTTATTGGGTTGACAAGTGAGCATATTTATCATAAGGTTTTGAAACCGCATCAACAGAAGAGGATATCAACATTTCTAAATCCATCTAAAGATCCCCTTGGCGCTGGTTATAATGTA
>Ga0105163_1001029_pt1 | contig 15220 bp, 9 predicted proteins | sample JNZ110809AmetaG_FD_81531 | JGI IMG/M metagenome (GOLD analysis project Ga0105163, IMG submission 81531) | Hot spring microbial communities from Jinze hot spring, China to study Microbial Dark Matter (Phase II) - JNZ 110809A | ecosystem: Environmental > Aquatic > Thermal springs > Hot (42-90C) >... | reverse complement strand
TTTATGGATCTTTTAATATTTGGGATTATGGTTATCCTTCCGGAGGAAATTATTGGAGTGATTATACAGGCGTTGACTATTATAGCGGTCCCAATCAGGATCAAGTTGGAAGGGATGGCATAGGTGATACACCATACCGTATTAATTATGACAATTTTGACAGATATCCTCTAATGAATCCTTATGGTGGATCAGTAAAAATAATGGCAATTGATGCGCCTAGCGATGTAGCTTTAGGCTTAGACGTCGTATTTAATGTTCACGTCAAATACTCTTTTCCGCCAGGTAGAAGTTATTGCATTTTTATAGGTGTGCTAGGAGTCGAAGGTCAATGGATTTCAAGAAATGAAGATTGGAACACTATGAGGTATGAAGGAAGCGGGGATAAAAGTTTCTCATTAAAAATGAGACCATATGAAGGCCCCTACAATTATCCGATCTACGCATACTACTGGAATGTAGAAGAAGGATGGGTCATGAGTGATACCCATGACTTTTTAATGACAGCTCATGCGTATCAAGCATTTCGATCAGAAGTAGTATTTGACATTCAAAATGATGGTAAGGTTATCGTTACAGAGACTCATCAATGGATCACGCATCGTGAGAAAACGGATCTAAGATCAGCCAATTGGACGGAATATTGGCTTGTTATTCCTGGCTTGGAAGCATATAATATTCGCATTAAGGATATAACATTTAACGGTGAGTTCATCTTAAATGACGTTATCAGAAACAAAACGGGCACTTTCATAAATTTCAAGTGGTCTCCCTATGAGTGGCAAGGAATAATTGAACATGGACAAACTCTTGGTTACGAAATTACATATGAAACATCGTCACTTCTATGGAATGAAGGCAATCTTTGGAGGATTCAAATAATTAACCAATTCGCTCAAAAACCTGAATTTGCCTTCGGGAAAAGACCCCCAGTAGACCCCTTTAATATGTGGCGTTATTGCACAATCAGTTTTATTTTGCCAGAAAATGCCAAACTTATTGAAGCTAAATCAACTCAATTATCTCCAATAATTGCTCGAAAGGAGGGAAGAGAAGTCATTAATTTTTCATTTACTAACGCCCTACCGGAAAAGTATAGTCCGTATGACGTAAAATTTCAGCAATTTTCATCAAGCATGTTCATGCTCAATGTTAAAAGCCAGCCAATAGATGGCGTTTGGATTACCTATTCTGGTGATTATTCTGGATCTGGAACCACAAACTTTGTCATTGGACCAAAAAATTCGCCATTCACAGTAACACTAACAGCACCGCTGACATATCAGGATTACAAGTTTGTCCATTGGGAACTTGATGGAGTAACTGTGGGTCAAAGTAACTCCCTCAGTGTTGAGGTGAATGAACAAAATCCGATTAGAGTTGTAAAGGCAGTTTACAGAAGAAGTTTAATCAGGACGGTAGACCTTGAAATGCATGCAATTACCGACTCGCCTGTTGGGGATATAGGCGGAAAAGTAACAGTACACGCCACTTTCTGGAATCAGGGTCCCGATGAAATACCCGCCGGATCTAAATATTCAATTTATATACGATTCGTAGATAAGGGTGACAAGAATAATGCCTTGAATTTTGATAGTATTAGGGCGCTTAGGGATGGAAGATGGGAGATATACTCGAGCGAACGCAAAACCTTCATATTTAAAGATGGTTTAAGCGTCATGGGTTCAAAAACTATGGATTTCACGTTTGATATACCTGGATACGATATATTTCAGACTGCGCCAGTAATATTCACCGATACATTAGAAATAATAGTTGACTCAGAAGACTTCCCAGACACAGCCTACTACGAGTTAGACTATCGAGTGATGCCCTCCTATGAAGAATTATTCAATGCCCTATTAACCTGTGCTTTTAGATTAATTAATGTCGAAATATCGTCAAAAGTAGCCGACCCAAAATTTAAGGAGCTTTTATTGCAAAGATCAGAAAAGGTTGAGAACTATATGGCTATACAGATGGAAATTATTTCTTTAGGCCAAGCAGCTTCACGTAAAGACTTGAAGGGCGTTATTGAATCTACCTGTAAAATATGTATTAATATCGCGAGAATTGTCGGGAAGGACCCTATAACCCTAGCATGGTCATTTATTGAGGGAGTTATTACAACTGGAAGAGTTGTGGGACACGGGCTTACGTTGATCATAAACTATATGATCACAACAATCTATAAGCTGTTAGGTAATAAAATACTAGGGGTTCTCATTTCCTCACCAGTTGATTTCATCATTATATGTAAGGATGGTCGAAGAGTCGGCTATAGGGATGGGGAAATACTTAGTGAGGTTGAGGGCTCCTGGGTTAAGGTGGCTGATCACTGTAAGCTTGCATTAATCCCTGAAGATAATAACTTAGTGATACATTTATACGGGACTGGAAAGGGAGCATTTAGCGTAAACATAATCTCGCCAAATATGCAAGCCCAATTTACTGATCTAAGCGCTCAAGAAAATATGAAGGCTGAAATTTACGTAGATACTATTAAAGACGAGTTTATTATGAAGAAGGATGATAATGGAGATGGATTTTATGACGAGGAAATAAATCCTGCCATTTACCAGCTCGATGGCGAACTTATTCTCACTAAATCTGAAAAACGTATACGCTTAATATTCGGAATACCGCTAATAAACTTTTTAGCTATGTGCGCATTAACACTCGCATTAATATTTGTCACAGTATTCCTAATTTACAGAATAAAGAGGACTCCTTCGTCTCCCCCTTCTTATGAGGAGGAAAATAAGGATGAAGAAAAATATAAGCCGATCTGGCTTGAGAATCATCATTCTTCCCCATCAACTAGAGAGAAGCGCGAGGGGGAGAATATGGAGAAGGAAGAAGAAAATACAGAATGGCTTTAGAGGGAGCCGAAACTATGTCTTCTAATAAATTTCGCTCAGATAGAATTTTGATAGGCGATCCACAATACTTCAGAAGAATATTAACAAAAAATCTTTCACAGATAAATTTTCATGTATCTATAGAAGCTGAAGACACGATAGAAGTGGAAAAAGAAAGGGTAAAGATTAGAGTAAGCAACTTTAATGTGACCCGTGAAAAAGCGGGTTATATGCTTTCCTATAATATTAATGTAGTATCTCCTCACAAGTCTCTACGAATGCTAGGTTTTTTCTGCGTCTTTCTCTCTTTTCCCTTTTTATTTGTCTTCCTTCTAACAATTAATCCTATTTTCTTGTTTCTTTTTATATTTTGTCTTTTAATTGCGCTCAGCATCATATTTAAACCTTCAGCAAATTTGGCAGCTCTTATCGAGGAAGTAAATAGGGAAATCCGCGAGGCTGCGGAAAGATCACTTGAATATGCGGAGCCACCTGAAGATCTTCCAAATATTAAAAAAACAGGAATATTTTCTCATGGAATAGAAAGAGAATATGCGTTAGTTACTAGGGAAGGAGAAATGTATAGAGATATCGCAGGCCATGCAACTGAAGCATTTAGCAAAATAATAGATAGCCTGCATCCCTATTATACCCTTTCTAATGTTGAGGAAAGAAATTTTAGGTTGATTGGAAGAGATGAGGCATACCCTACTCAGTGGGAGATAGCTACAAGAGTTTGTCATAATCTTGATGACTTGGAAAGAGAGTTAACTCATTTAGTAAAACTTTCCATAAAACATGTTAAAGAGTCAGGATATGCGCTGATTGCCTCAGGAGCCCATCCCTTTGAAGAGCCAAATCTTGGAGAATTTTTCTCTGAACATCACCATATCGGTGCTGAGAGTAATGAAGAAAAAACTTGGATATACAACATGATTCGAAACTTCATACCTGAAATAATGGCTTTAACAGTAAACTCTCCAATTTTATTAGGGAAGCCAAGTGGTGTTAAAAGCGTAAGAATGGACGTTAAAAACCCGAATGTCGGCCCAATAGAAGGTGCGCCGTACATTATGGAGTATAATCCCGAGCAAATAGCAAGAATTATAAGGAAGGGTGATGCGAGACTTATGGATGTGACGCCATTTAGTAGACAGCCTACAGTTGAAGTCCGGATTATGGACAACCAATTATCAATAGAGAGGAGCATAGCGATGGCAGCTATTCTTGAAGCATTGGCCCTTAAAGCCAAAAAAATGTTAATGAATAGAGAGCCGGTTCCATTCGTGTCTCAAGAAGTTTTAGCGAAAAATCGAGAAGCAGCGTTAACACACGGACTTTCAGCTATATTCGATGTAGACGAGAACATTAAATTAGCTTATCATGGTTCAAGAAAAAGAAAGATTAGAGCTTTTGAAGCTGTTGAAGAGATGTTGAAGTTTGTTTCGGAGGAATTATATGAAATTGGAGCCAGCAATAGGCATCTTATGCCTATAATTGCATCAATCAAACTAGCAAAAAACGGAAAAGGAGGAACGCTCGCTGATTGGCAACTCCAAATCTTCAGATCTCTTGAGGAAAAATTATCTGGAGAATCTCTCAGACGAGCTTTTTTAGAATTTTTAATATCTGAGTCTGAAAGATCATGTAATCCGGATAGAGATCCCATCTGCAGAATCATAAGTGTAAGTGAGCAAGATGTAATAGAAGTGTTAGGTAGAAGCTTGAGAGGAGAGATAGTAAGGAGAGAAGTATGCCCTAACTGTGGGGCTCCAATAGAACCTTACACAGCCTCATGCAAAAAGTGCAGAGCTTATCTTCTTTAGCCATGTATATTTTGGTTTAAAGCCTAGTTAAGGGTTTCATCTGAAAGATAAGGCTTATATTTCATTCAAGGAAATAATTATGAGTATGGCTAAGATAAAGATAATAGTGAGTTCCCGCACAGATGGCCGGGTTATATTGAATTCCGAAGATGCTTTTAACCTAGCTTTAAAGGAGGGGGATCCTGTTCTTCTTAAAAATGAGGAAGGGAATATTGTTGCTGGAGTTGTTGGAATATCGAATGAGATAAATAAAGGAATAATGGAAGTTGATGGAAATATTGCTGAAAACTTAGCGAAATTTGATGGTGAGGAAGTAGAATTCAGTAAGCCGGTTAGGATTGTGGATGCAGATGTGATAGTATTTGACATTATTAGACATGTTGATCCTAGAATACTACAAGACGCTGCGGGCAGAGGTAAATTAAAGAGTGCTTTAATAAACCGTGTATTAACTAGAACCCAAATGCTCTCTCCATTAGAAGGAATCTGGCTTAGACCTAGACCTGGAAAAATATCCCCCGATGCGGATGTTATTCGAATAGTTGACTCAACAAAAATTGGAGTTGTTCCTCGTGCTGGAGAAGCTGAAACAGTACTACTTGTAGATCGCTCAGCGAGTATGAAAGAGAGTAAAGATAGCTCCGGAAGACCCATCTATGTTCCCTCTAAAATGGAGGTGGCTAAAAAAGCCGTGAAAGAATTTATAGATAGAAAATTGGCAGCTGGAATTATTGAGCGTATGGGCTTAATCGGCTTTGATGACGAAGTCAATATTTTGCTCCCGCTCACTGAGTTTCGTAAAGAACTCAGAGATAAATTACATCAAGCTGTGGATCAGCTTCATCCTCGAGGAAATACAGATATTGCCAAAGCTATTAAAACCGCTGTTGATCTCTTTGAACAACAAGGAAATCGAGACAAAATTTGGGCTATTGTGCTACTGACTGATGGGGAGAGAACAGTTGGCGGTGATCCAATAGAAGCAGCAGAGTATGCAGCATCTAGAAACGTCATTATCTATACAGTTTTTATAGGTTGGAAAAAGGATGCTATGACGGTTTTGAAAGAAATTGCCCGTATAACGCACGGTAAAGACCACTATGCGACTGATCCTAACATGTTAGAGCAACTATACAAGGATTTTGGAGAAAAATTCGAGCTTCCAGTAGTTTCCCCAAGAGAATATGAAACTAAGATTATGTATCCTGAAGGATCTAACAGATGATCATTGATGGCCACGCTCATATAGGCCATGATATCGATGGAACCACTTATGATGCTCTATCTCTTCTTGGGGAAGCTCGCAATTATAAAATAGACCGAATAGTAATATTTCCACTTAATGAAAAAGATCCTGGAATATGCTTCTCTAAGGCTAACGATCTAGTATCAAATGTAACCTCCGTTTTTCCGTTCAAATTTATTGGATTTGCTAGATTGAACCCTTTAGATAAGTTTGCTTTTGCAGAGCTAAATAGGGTGATTAATCATTTGAAACTTCGTGGAATTAAGCTACATCCGATTAGTCAATCATTTAGGATGGATGATGAGAGACTGTTTAAGCTCGTAAAGACGGCTTACTTATATGACCTGCCAGTAATTTTTCATACGCAAAAATTGATGGGCTATATCGACCTTTTAGACGCTTTTGATGAATTTATGAAAAGAATGCTTAAAGAGTGCCCAGAATCGAAGATAATCATGGGACATTCGGGTATGAATTTTGGAGTTGACGACGCCATAGAAATTGCGAAAAAATATCCAAGAAATATATTTCTTGAAATTTCAATTTGTAAACCCGATGTAATAAAGGAAATAGTACGATCAGTTAATCCAAATCAAATTATTTTTGGAACAGATTTACCCTATGGGCGTTCTAAAATAATTGAGTCTGCTATCAATTTATTGACAAATGAAATGAATTTAGAAGAAGGAATCAAATCTAAAATATTGGGGGGGAACATGGCGAGAGCCATTGCCAGAGATTCATATTGGAAATTTAAGAAAGAAAAACAGAAACTAGAAATGGATCAAAATAACGATGAGATAGGTAAATGCGCCGTAATAGATTCAAAAAATCCAGTAAACGATATAAAGGGTTTTCTTAACAACGTGGAATTTAGTTTAGTTGAAACTGCGGTTTACCCGATAGATTTTACCGCGGAATTTTTCATAACTAAAATCATTTATCTTTATGCCTGGATAGACAATTTTTCTTTAGCTTTTATAGGAGATGAATTTGACAAAAAAATATATGTTTTTACCCCAGCAATTCGCTTTTCTGAAGTATTTGATGGAAAAGATTACTTGTCTGAGATCGTCCATGAGGAAGATAGTAGCGTATTTGTTGACGCCCCTATAGATGGAATAGGATCCCAAGAGATTTTATTAAAAGTCATGAATAAAGTTGGCTGGAAATATACTTTAAAATCCGTAAATTTATTAGGATAAATCAAGCTTACCTAATGAAACTTCAAGATATTAGAAAAGATTATATCAAGTATGCTTATAAGAGACTCCTTAACCTCTCCCTCTGAAAAGTTTCCCAGAAAGGTTAGCTGAAAACATTTTATTCCATATTTTTCAGATTCCTTAACTAAGTAACCCCCTAAAAATCTTTCATCAGCCTTTTTTACATAAATATTTTGCTTTTCAAGATCTGCAATGATATGACTAATTAATTGCGCGTCAGAGATATTTCTAGAACCAAGCTGTATTTCCGGCAGATCTGATTTCTGAATATAAGAAAGACTTACCAGGCACAGTATCTTTGATTTTTCTGCGCGCTTTAAGATATGTGTTGATGAGAGTCTTTCATCTAAGATTGATTGGAATAGAAAATAGCCTCTTTTTTTAACAGCATTTACTGCCGCGTCCCTAACCATTGTATTTTGCCTATTTTTACCTGTTAAGACTAAACCCAGAGGTTTTTGCCCCTCTAACACATCTATGAAATTAAGTTTATATTGTTCTCCGATTCGAAAAAGAAAACCTTCAATCGGGGAAACTTTACCATCATATTCCTTTAAAATATAACTCTTATATACCTCATATAATTCCTCCACACTTCTTCCAGTTAACAAAGATAGTTCCTCAAAAATGTTAATGTTTCTAGTGAAATCGTTGTAAATACTCTCATATTTAAACGAAAACAGAGAAGATTCAGGTAAAGATTTCTTAAGTTCCTCGATTTCTCTTTGCAAAATTATGAATTGTTCCCTATTTTCTAGTGCGTGTCTGGCTTGCCTCTTGAAGAAAACTCCTAAGGATAGAGCGAGTAGTCCAAGTAGTAAAAGAGAACCAAATAATAATCGTCCTGAAATTACATGTACTTCATCTCTTAGTTCATTGATCTCACTTTTAAAAATATTAGTGGTGTTTTCTAAAGATCGAATTTTTTCTCTAAGATTGTTTGTCTCACTATTGAGGTAAACTATACTGTCATTTAATGATGAAAATATTTTTGTGAGATTAATAATTTCATCCCTAAGTTTGGTTATCCCTATACTAAAATTATCAGTTTCGTTTTTTAAGACTTGCATTAAATTCGTTAGATTATTTACAATTATATTAATTCTATCTTTTAAAGAACTCGTTTGGCTCGTAAGGTTTTTCAATAATCCCCCTAAGTGAGTTAATTTCATATGTCAAGTCTTTAATATTTATTTCTTTTTCAGTACTATTGCTGTTGCCATATTGATCCCAAATAACCAATTTAACTCTATATATGCCAGGTTTAAAATAAGAGTGAGTTACTATCATGCCACTTCCATTGCTTCCATCACCAAGATACCACTCATATCTCTCAATTATCTCAACTGGATATGATAGAGACGCATTAAATGTAATAGTCATTCCAGCAAATGGGTACTTGGGATAAAAATCGAAATCTGCTATAAGATTTTTATTCTGGTTATTAAGTATAAAATCGCTGAAAGATGCTGTAATGTTTCCCAGCAACATAACTGAGTGGATAAGAAAAACGAGTATTAGATTCTTCCATGTTCTATTTATACTCTCCATCCACTTAACCCCCATTATTATTGGTTATATTCATGCAAATTTGAACTCAATTCAAAGTAATTTCAGCCCCTTCTTATAGCTATAGCCATTCCACATTCTCTCTCCTTTCCTGGTCTCTGCTCTCCTCTCCCTGTTTATCCGTTGACGGAGGAAAATGGTGATTTTGAAGCCAAATCGGTTTGGATTTTTCTCCCTCTTTATGTTCCTCCCTGTATAAAGTCTTGCGTCTCATTCTATATAGGGTAATAATTGTGACAAAAACCATCATCATCCCTAGTAGCAATACTATATATAATTGGGTATAGTCTGTTCTCCAGTTCGCTATAAGCGTTTTAGGTCCGTCCATTGTAATCGTGATCTTTGGCGTCGTTGCGGTTACATCTCCGCTCCATTCCGTAAAAACGTGTTGAACCAAGAACCCCTGTGGAGAATTGATTGAAACTACAGCTACTGCACCCTTATCGTACCAGCCCTCGCCTTTTGGGTAGCCATAATCTGATATAACCCTCAGGTAAAATTGGGTTTTATACTCAGCTACCACATTGTTGTCCCAGCACTCTAAAACAGTTATTAATCCACTTTTGTCCGTTAACAAACCATTTGCCGAGACCCAGACATACCGTTTGTTTGAATTAACACTGAGAATATCGCTCCAAGAATAATTATGTGATGATCCAATATTCCAAACTAAGTGAATTGGAAAGTCGCTATAATAGTAGTTTATCCCATCAACCATTAAAATTGGCTCAGAAACATCATTACTCAAACCAGAGAACGAAAATGTTACAATCATTGCGTTACTAGGTACGCCTGAAATTAAAATAGTCTTTTGATCCTCCCTTACAAACTTTTCACCAAGCAAATTGAAGCCTAAGACTTTTATCCTGATGGTGTAAATTCCGTCTCCTTTATATTTTGTGAAGAAATTTGTATAAATTCCATTCTCCGCCTTATCATCTCCATGTCCGATCAAACCATCATCATGTAAAATAATATTGACCGTCGTGCCATCAGGTCTCGTAATTATGGCAGATGTATTTGCTCCCAATATGGGCGAGCCTAAATCCTGCGGTATTGCTCTTATTTTCACAATTTCCGGGAAAATATAGATATCTTTGTCTGTTTGAATTTTTATTGTAACGTCTGATTTAGCAGTTACTTTCATTATGAAATCTGCAGAATCATGTACGTAAATACCAGTAATTATTGTCGTCCAGTTTCCAGGCATTGGATTATTTACCTTATAAATTTCATATGTTTTTCCCTCAATATATTCAATATTTGGATCGAATGCCGCTACATTTGGATCTATTAAAATTCCATCCGGTCTAATCAATGTTAAGTCTAAATCGCTTCCTATCCAGCTTACCGAAAAAGTAGCTTGAGTAACGCTTGAGTCAATTATCGAGGATTCTTTAATTATCTCATTCTGCTTTATCGTTCCCTCCATAAATGTTATTGTCGCTTCGCCTTTAGTAGCTTCTATTATAGTTGAATAAAGATATTTTAATTCAGCAATATTTGGAGAATAAAAATATTTTCCTCCAGTGATACTTGCAATTTCCATAAGTAATTCGTGGTTAACCCCCCCAAAACCAATAGTATATATACTTACACCCGCATCTTTAGCCTCCTCAGCTTTTTGCAATGGGTCACTTCCTGTATTCCACACACCATCTGTAAACAAAACTATAATCGGATTAGCATTTTCTCTATGTCTTCCACTTTTCAATTCTTGTACTGCAGTATAAATTCCATCACCAATAGCCGTTCCACCACCAACGACTAAAGAATTTATAGCTGACTTTATAGAATCCTTATTTTCTTTCGTATTTAGTAAGGTTAGCGCTCTACTAACTTTAGCATCATCAGCAAAAGAGACTAAACTAAACTGATCACCGCAGCTCATGAGATCTAGAAGATACTTCGCAGCTTCCTTTACTTCGTCAATTTTAGTAGGTGGGATTGCTACAGTCAAATAGTAAGATCTGCCTTTCATCCCTCTTGCATATACTTCCCATATGCCTTGTTCCACGTTACTGCTTTGGTATATAGCGATATAATCCGCCCCAATATATTTGACATAAGTATCATGTGTATAATCTAGAGGATAATAAGAGAAAGAGTATTCATAACCATACCACTTTCCAGATGGACTTTTTATGCGCAAATATTGTTCTCTATCTGATGATCTTGTTTCTAAAACAACATCAAATGTTTTAATTGAGGAATATATGCTAAATTCAGCGATTTTAGTCCACTCATCTGTTAGCACATTGGAAGATTGATATATTATATTGCTGTACCAAGCCATGCTTCCTGAACAGTCAATAACAGATATCAAATCAATATTTATAGATGGATGAGTCAGAAGTTCTCTAACATATCTGACGTATTCTGCATCAGTTTCAACAAACTTTTTTACGGCAGTGCAAAGATTCTCTACAAAATCCTTTGCAGAAGAACTGATCACTTTGCCTTTTGCTAATTCCTTAAATTCGTCTATAAGTGCTGGTAAAGGTGGAAAAATTTCACCTTGGTCATAATATGTCTTGGTTAATATTTTTAGCTCTTCATTTAAAACGTTATCCAAATCTTGTCTTACTGCTAATCCTTCAAGAATTTTCCTAGTAACGTCAATTTCTCGTTGAGCATAATCCGCCATTTTTAACAGTTTCTCTGATACTACTTCTATTTTATGTCCATATCTATGTGAAATTATAGCAAGACTCATTCCTGAAATTATCTCCGATCGCACCAATAATCCGAATGACTCAATAACACTTGTAAGTATATCTCCAATATCCTTTACAGCTGCTGCAGGTTCAGGTAACCACCACCAGAGTATTTGATCTTTAACGAGGTCTTCTATAGCCTTTTTACCGTTTTTTGCCATTTCATTAAGGAGACCATATTCTTGCTCACTCCAATAGTCATCGCTAAAGAGCCTGCCTAAGTTAAGATAGGCTTCTCTTCTGTGTTCAGCGTTTTGAAATATTTTGTCTTCTAGTCTCCGAGCACTATATATTTGTGTAACTTCACTGTAACTATTTCGAGCGTGAACCAAATAGAGACCGAACAATAGTATTGATGAATTCAAGAGCAATAGAATTAACGTTGAGCAAATCAACTTCTCAAATAAAGAAGTCATTCCCATAATAATGGATTTTTAGACTACAATATTTAAGACTTTTTGTAAGGTTCGATCTATGTAAATGTAATTAACAAGAATAACACCTTATTAAAATATTTTTATTTTTTAAAAAGATTACTGGAGCCAATTTATATTTCTTTCCTTTTCCTCGTATCTCCCGCATTTATAGCAGTACCATTTTTGATGTTGTGGTATCCATATAAGTGGTTCTCCGCACATTGAGCATTTTGGTGTTTCAGTGGGGGGAGGAGGATGATCAGGTAATTCACCTATTCTCTTTATTATCTCCGGTATCTCCATATATATCATGAAGAAAGACAAGAAAGACATTCCTATAAGATTTAATATTCCTGCAATCCATAATGCGGAAGATCTAAAAGCTCTATCCAAGCCTATTAAAATGATTGATAATCCTATACCTCCTAAAAGAAGTAGGACTGAAGCCATTATAAGTAGTGCTATTCCAATAATTAAGCCAGCAAGGTTGCTTAAGAAAGACGCAATCCCTCCTAACAAGAGTATAATCCCTATAGGTACTCTAAGAGGGCCTGGCATGGCCCTTATAATATCTATTCCCGATTGCTGAGGAGGTAACACCAAGATGAGTATTCCAAGTATTATCAATATGACTCCTAGAGCTAAATTTAAAAATAAACCTAAAGGTATTGCGATAGCGCCCACCAATAACAAAAGGAAACCCGTTCTAAATAAGTGAACAAGCCTGGCGCCGGTTCTAAATTCAAAACTCCATAATCCCAATTTATCTGAACCTTCCACAAGAGGCCCCAAAACAGATATAACGAACAGTAAAACGCCAATTATTATTATGATAATCAATGAGACGATGCCTGCTATCAAATTTTCCATATATTGATATCGAAATAAATATTGATAACCAGTCGCTTGTGAAACATACATAGACAATGGGATTCCAATTATCCCAATGAATACTAAAAGTAATGATATAAACGCCATTAAAGATGCTTCATGAATCCTCTTAAGCCCATCAAGAAGTAAAGCTTTATTATGAACCTCCATGAATTTTTATTATTACTTATTTACTTTTTAAATTTTTTGGTGTCCAATTTAGAGGGTAAGGAAAGATAAGAACCTAAGGCTACCTATCCTATGAACGCAACGACTTAATGGTTTCATAAGCATTATTTATTGTTTCTATATTTCCTCTGACGGACTATATTATTGTCCGAGCTTATTATCCACTTTATTACTGCTATTTTGAATTTAAAAGAAGATCTGAAAGTCCAATAGCCACTTTTTAGTAGATATAATCTAATACAGTCCTCAGTTAAAATTGATTTAGGTTCCTTCTAAGTCAACTCTTTAACCTAATACGATGGCATTTTCAAGCTTTATGTAATCTTGAGAATTCCACCATAAAAATTAAAAGACCTATTATTGCCAGTATATTAGAAGATTACATAGAGCTGGTGCACATAATTTAATCGATCCTCATAAATTGTAGCGGTGGTGCACAAGCTCGCTTTAATTTAATCATGAATAACACCTTTGGTGTTCAAGGTGGTTATAATGATGATTTTTCGCCTTAATTGGTGGGGTGATCCAACTGGTCCCTATGAGCCAGCTAATAACCCGAATGGTTTAGGAGATAAAATTCAGATAGCGTCAAAAATTAAAAAATTAAATGAGTAGATTCTGCGGCTTTATCTTCACGTAGGCTAAAATCTTCCAAATAAGCTTCTATTGATGCTATAGGTGATTATACTGGGAGGCTCATGCGCAAAGTGTATGGGATCGTCAGGGCCGCTGGAATAAGCCTAAACCAGAGCATGGCCGATGCGGTTGCAGCCTACACAATCCACAGGCTTGGAATCAAAGCATACGATAAAGACAGCCTAGATCTGAAGCCAAGAGACCTAGCCATACTGAAGGCAATCCTATCATTCGAGGAGGAGCTCAAGCACATAAAAGAAACCTATAAGGAAAAACGCAAGTGACGCTTAAGTACCAGCTAGAAATGTTTCTCGAGAAACATTGGACGGAAAAACTGTCCAACTGTTACTTGAGTAACAACGTGAAGACCTTCTTAATGGTGATGCTGAAGCGTCTGAAACGTACACGCTTACGGTTCATATACCGTAAGCCTTATAATACCGAAAAATACAAAGTTATTATTGGGTGGCTTCGCCCGGAATGGGGTTCTGGTGGCTTCGCCAGGCCCCATTCCCTTCAACTTCTTAAATGCTAATTTCCTTTAAGCCGCATCCCTCCATTCTTCTGTCCTTGCATTTATCAAGAATCTTTAGCTCTATTTCTCTGTAGTATGAACTAAAGTCTATGTTTGAAGACACGGGTTTACCGCTTTTCTGCTTATAAATAATGTAGCTCGCTAAATCGGCAAGTTGCAACATTGGGCTGTCTTTTGAAGACATGAAGAGAGGTCTAGGGATAGCGAATTTTGAGACAGCCCAGCTGCTCAAATACATTCCTTCAGTGATTTCTCTCTCAACAGCCTCCATTACAAGTCTGTCCTCCCTATACGTTGTTTCATCTATAATTGCCAGAAACATTTCGTCTCCGCTCCTAATTTTATTAAATGCAATCACAGCCCTTTCAATCAGATACCGGAAAGCAGTCTTCTTGATTTCAGTCCTCACGTATCTCTTTGAACCCTCCGCCCTCCTCTTACGAACAACAACTGAAACCCCCAAAGGGTTAATGTCTAAAAGCGCATTAAACATTTCATCGACAATGGCTTTCCGGGTTCTGAAATCCCTTATGAAGCTGAAGGCTTTCTTTCCATGAACTATGTCAGCTGTATGAAGCTCAACATTAAGATCTATGTTAAAAGATTTGCGTATATTATTCAAGAGATGAATTGATCTAATAGCCCCTGATTCTCTGGTTAAAAGTGCGGTTATAGCAAAAGGAGCATCTTCCCCTGGATCCGGTGAACCGCTCTCATCAATAAACGCTATTATCATTAAAGCAACCTCAAAAATGGTCTTCTAAAAAGCCAGGATATTTATAATTTGTGATACTCAAGTATCAAGCAGGTTGTTTTATTGAAGAAAACTTAGATTGCCGAAGTGTCTGGGCTTAGCGGTACGATCGTGTATCCCATTGGCTCAAGCTCGCCTTTAAGCTGGTGCAGATACTCTAGGAAGGCTGAATCAACCTTGCTGGCTTCACCGCGCATAAGCTCCTCTCTAGCCCCTTTTCGCCGTGATTATAGCTGGTCCATCATGGAAGGGCGTCCCGGAAAGACTACGGGATGATGTGCAAGCCTCTCACGGAAACTTTCAGAAAGACTGTCATGGCAAAAATATGTAAACCAAGCTAAGGCGCTTGAGGATGTTACTAAGAATGCTAAGTTT
>Ga0105163_1001028_pt1 | contig 15224 bp, 18 predicted proteins | sample JNZ110809AmetaG_FD_81531 | JGI IMG/M metagenome (GOLD analysis project Ga0105163, IMG submission 81531) | Hot spring microbial communities from Jinze hot spring, China to study Microbial Dark Matter (Phase II) - JNZ 110809A | ecosystem: Environmental > Aquatic > Thermal springs > Hot (42-90C) >... | reverse complement strand
ATATATTGTGACGCAAGAGGCTCAGGCACAGGTCTACACCAAAAATACTCTCTTGAGGAGCAAATAACCCTTTTTTTAGAGAAATTTAAAGTAAGGGGCTATAGAAAATTTATAGCCTACTTCCAATCCTTTTCTAACACTTACGGGCCTATAGAAAAATTAAGAGAGGCCTATTCCTCTGTTAAAGCCTTTCCAGAGATTATAGGCCTTGCTCTTGGCACAAGGCCAGATTGCCTAACCCCAGAAATTATTGAGCTTTTAAAAGACTTTCAAGAAAGTGGATATTTTCTTTGGGTGGAACTTGGGCTTCAGAGTAAACATGATGAAACCTTAAAGAGGATAAACCGAAGACACAGCTATGCTGACTTTTTAGAGGCCTATGAACTACTTCAGAGAAATTCTATTCCTGTGTGTGTGCACATAATCTTTGGCCTCCCTGGGGAGACAAAAGAGATGATGTTAGAGACAGCCTCTGATCTGGCTAAACTCTCTCCTTTTGGGGTAAAATTTCACGCCCTATACGTTTTGGCTCATACTCCCTTGGCTAAACTCTACGAGGAAAAGGCCTTTAGAGAACTCTCTCTGGAAGAATATGCCGAGCTTGTAGGAGAATCTTTAAGTCTCTTACCACCTGAAACCGTGATTCACCGCCTTACTTCTGATCCCACTGGTGAAGATCTCTTGGCCCCCCTTTGGCTTAAAGATAAAAGAAAGGTGCTGGCAACCATTGAAACTTACCTAAAGACAAAGGGCCTATATCAAGGGAAATATTGGAAACCTCAACAGTGAGTTTATTTATTTCTTTTTACTTGAATATTAACTATGACCTCTCTAACTCCCTCTACCCCTTTGGCGATCTCTACTGCCCTTCTCTTTTGTTCTTCCCTATCCACTATGCCAGTTAAAGTGACTACCCCATTTACTGTATCTACATCAATAGAAAAGGCCTTTATTTCTGGATCGGCTATGAATTTAGCCTTAATTTTAGCGGTGATTTCTTTATCGCTCAGATAGGACTTTATACCCCTCTTACCTACTCGCAGATTATTTACCACCCTTTTAACCCCAGGAACTGATTGAGCAATGGCCACAGCCCTTTGAATTTCCTCTTCGCTATCTACTAAACCGTTAAGAGTAACTACCCCATTTACTGTATCAACATCGATCTTTCTTGCCTTAGTTATGGGGTCTTCAATTAGCTTGGTCTTAACCTTAGTAGTTATAATCGCATCATCTACCTGGGTTCCTACGCTACGAGGGTCAGTGGCTACCTTATAGCCCTCATAGGCACCACCTCCTACTAAAACCCAGCCACATCCTGACAAATTAATGAGCACAAGAGTGAGTGAGATTACCTTGAAAATTTTAAAAAAACCTTTACTTTTTCCGATAAATGAACTAAACTGTATCATAAAGGAGACCCCCTATGAAAATAGACTCAAAGGTCATATTAGATTTAAATTTTATCACACCTGAAGCTATTTCCAAGCAGGGTAATAAGGTTTTTGAGGATTATCTTAAAAATGCCCTTTTAGAATTAGAGAGAGCAGAAATTTTTCAACAAGCAGTGCGTGAAAAAGTTAAATTTCTTGCTGAGAGACTGGATTTTTCCTTAGAGCTATTAGAGAGGGTTGCTAAAATAAACTTTAACACTTCTACTTCCGCCACTATAGGTGATTTCCTTTTGGGACAGGCCTTAGAGATGGAAAAAATAGCAGAGAGCTTGCCTGAAGGGGCCTTAAAATCTCTCTTTAAAGAATCTGCCCTCTACCTTGGTATAGAAGCAGAAAAGATTAGGCAGGGCTATTATCAAAGTTAGCTCTTTTCTAAGGCAAGTCTAATTAACTTATCTATAAGAGTGTTAAAGGTATAACCTGCCACTTTTGCCGCTAAAGGTAATAAACTTGTCTCGGTCATACCTGGTATGGTGTTTGTCTCTAAGACATAAAGTTTTTCTCCTTGCAAAATCATGTCTGTCCTACTGTAATGCCTCAAATAAAGGCACTTATGAGCTATTAAGGCATAGCTTTGGGCTTTACGGGTAAGTTCTGGAGAAATCTCGGCTGGACAAATTTCTTGAGCCTTGCCAGGCGTATATTTAGTTTCATAATCAAAAAATTCAGCATCTGTCCGGATCTCTACGATGGGTAGGGGCTCATCTCCAAGGATACCTGCCGTTAACTCTCTGCCCTTGATGTATTCCTCAAGCAAGACCTCCTCATCCTGAGAAAAGGCCCTTTCTATCGCCCCCTCTAAAGCCCTCTCCTCTCTAACTAAAGATAAGCCTATACTTGAACCTTGCCTTGCAGGTTTCACTATGAGAGGATAGCCTAAGTCCTTAGCATAGGACCTCAATTCGTTAAGAGAAGTCCCTTTTTTGAAAATTTTTCCCTGAGGGGTAGGAAGACCAGCCTGTTGATAGAGGAGCTTTGATAAACCCTTGTGCATGGCAAGAGCACTTCCCAGTACCCCTGCGCCCTGATAGGGGATACCAAGCATATCGAGAAAGCCCTGAAGTGTTCCGTCTTCTCCACCTGGGCCATGGATTACTAAAAAGGCAAGGTCTAATTCCTTTGCCTTAGAAGCAAGCTTAAGCAGGTCCTTTGCAGGATCAAAAAATTCTACCTTATGACCAAGCTCTAAAAGTGCCTTTTCTACCGCCTTAGCGCCTTTGAGGGACACTTCTCGCTCAGAGGAGGTACCCCCAGCTATAAGAGCAATTCTCAAGCCACCTTTCCAAGACACTCTTTACCTCCTCTATCTTATTTAGTTTCACTATCTCCTCTGGCCTTACTTCAAGGTTTTTGAAAATTCTCCTTTCTAAAAGAAGGGTCATCTCCTCAAGGAGCCTCATCCTAATTAGGGCCTTTAAGGTCCTTCCATACCTCTCCCGCAAATCCCTAAATCTCTCTTTCAAAAGCACTATTTGATCATGTCTTACCCTCTTATCAGCATAAAAAACAAGCTCCTCTTCGCTAATAGGGGCCTTAGGCTTAGGGGCCTTTAAAAAAATATGGGCATAAATAATTTCTCCAATTCTCTCTTGCCCCAGATTAACCATCAACTTATACCCTGCCAAGGCATGATTTTCCCCTGTCTGAAGGCTGGAAAATTTTTTAATGTCATGAAGTAAGGCCCCTAAGGTAAGAGTTTTAAGATCAAGGGGTTCTCCCTTTTCTCTCAAAAGGCATCCTAAAAGGAGAGAAACTAAAGCTACCTTCTCAGAATGTCTAATTATGTGAGAAGGGACTCCCTCTTTTTGTAATAGTTCATAAGCCCACTCTAAGGTAAGCTCCATAATTTAGTCCCTCAAGAAAGATAAAATAAAGGGGGGAAGCAAAAAGGACTCCATCGATCCTGTCAAGAAGCCCACCATGTCCTGGAATAATGGCTCCTGAGTCCTTCTTCTCTACTACTCTTTTCACAGCAGACTCAAAAAGATCCCCGCAGGTCTCCCAGAAGGAGAGGGCAAGGGTCAAAATAAGGGCTAATTTTAGGCTCCAAAATCCCCAAAATCTATTTAACATTATCCCCACTAAAAGGGCCATCAAAAGCCCGCCAAAGAAACCCTCCCATGTCTTTTTAGGAGAAATCTTAACAAAAAAAGGTCTTTTCCCAAATAATTTGCCAGCTAAATAGGCCCCAGTATCTGTGGCAAAGACCACAGAGAAGAAATAGACAAGAAGCTCCCTGGGATACCCCTTAGCTATCCAAACTATGGGCATAAAACCAAGATAGAGATAGAAAAGCCCCACAAGAAAAGGGAAAAAAATATTCTTGTAACTCTCCTTTTCAAATAGGAAAAGGAAGGGAAAAAAGGCAAGAAATAGAAAGGCATGAAAGACCATAATTGAAGAGAGGTTGAGAGAAAAAAACAGAGAAAGGCTAAGTATAAGGGCTCCCCAGATTAGAAAAAAATTTTTAAATTCAAAAAGCCTAATCCACTCATACCAACAGAGCATAAGGCAAAACCAGGCTACAGCAAGAAGAAGAGAAAAATCCCCCTTAAGGATGAGCAAAATAAGGAGAGGAAAGAGAATAAGGGCAGATAAAACCCTTTTTAAAAAATTAAAATTCATAGATACGTCCAAAGCGCCTTTCTCTATGCTGATAATCCCAAAGGGCTTTGACAAATTCTTCCTCAGTAAAATCAGGCCAGAGCAGAGGAGTAAAATAAAGCTCTGTATAGGCTAATTGATAGAGAAAAAAATTAGAGATCCTCTGTTCACCACTTGTTCTGATTAAAAGGTCTGGATCTGGAAGTTCAGGAAAATAAAAAAACTTTCGTATCAAGTCTTCAGAAATCTCTTCTAAACTAATTCTATTATCTCTAACCTCCTTAGCTATAGCACGAATTATCTTCAAAATCTCTGCCCTGCCACTATAACTAAGGGCTAATACTAAGCACATCCCCTTAAAGGAAGCGGTCTCCTCTTCAACCCTCTTTATCTTTTCCCTCAAAAATTCGGGAAAATCTTCCCGATCTCCTATTACTTTCAAACGAATCTCTTTTTCTACCATTAAAGGAAGTTCTTTTTCTAAATATTCTGCAAGTAAGCTTAGGAGGGTTTCTACTTCCTGTTTAGGTCTTTGCCAATTCTCTTTAGAAAAGGCAAAGAGGCTTAAGTAAGGGATACCTAACTCTCTGGCCTTGATTATTATCCTTCTTGCGACCTCAACTCCCCTTTGATGACCAACCACTCGCGGTAGTCCTTTGCGTTTGGCCCATCGTCCATTACCATCCATAATGATGGCTACATGTTGAGGAAGCTTATGGAGATCTAAATCTGAAAGGTTTGCCCCAGAAGATTTGGACATTTAAAGGGTTAAAATCTCTTTTTCCTTCTCCACAAGGATTTTATCTATGGTCTTAATATATTCATCATGTATCTTTTGCACTTCCTTTTCCAGTTTATTATAGTCATCTTCGGAGATCTCTTTATTTTTTTTGGCAGCCTTAAATTTCTCTAAGGTCTCTCTGCGTAAATTTCTAATGGCAATCCGTGCCTCTTCTGCCATCTTATGAGCAACCTTCACCAGCTCTTTGCGTCTTTCCTCTGTAAGCGGAGGCACTACAAGCTTTAATGTCTTGCCATCACTTGTGGGATTAATCCCAAGATCTGATTTCTGAATAGCCTTTTCAATTTCCTTGAGTAAATTAGGATCCCAAGGTTGAATAGTAAGAATTTTTCCTTCCACTACGTTCACGGTAGCAATTTGAGTTATAGGGAGCTTTTGCCCATAGCAATCAACCTTAATACCCTCTAAGAGACTAACAGAGGCCCTGGAGGTGCGAAGATGAGAAAACTCTTCTTTCAAAGTATTAACCGTTTTCTGCATCTTTTTCTTTAGTTCCTCTATGACCTCCTTCATGAGGCAACCTCCCTTAATTCTTTATGAGGGTTCCTACCTTCTCCCCTAAAATAGCCCTTTTGATGTTGCCATAGCGAAAGATATTAAAGACAAGAATGGGCAGATGGTGATCCCTGGCTAAGGAAAAGGCAGCACCATCCATGACCTTTAGATTTTTTGAAATAACCTCATCAAAGGTTATTGTCTCAAATTTTTTGGCCTGGGGATCCTTTACAGGATCCCTATCATAAACCCCGTCAACTTTGGTTGCCTTCATTAAAACTTCCGCTTGTAACTCAAGGGCCCTAAGAGCAGCTGCTGTATCGGTGGTAAAAAAAGGATTCCCTGTTCCACAGGCCAAAATAAGAATACGGCCCTTTTCTAAATGGCTTATAGCCTTCTCTCTTATGTAAGGCTCAGCCACCTCTTTAACTTCTAAGGCGGACATTGTCCTAACTGGAATACCTTTCCGCTCAAGGTTATCCTGAAGGGCAAGGGCATTTATAAGGGTAGCAAGCATACCCATATAGTCGGCCCTGGCTCGATTAAAACCCTCCTTCTCTCCTGCTACCCCTCGAAAAATATTGCCTCCTCCAATAACAACAGCAATCTCTACGCCTAACCCATGTATTTCCCTAAGCTCTTCAGCAACTCTGCTAATTATCTCTGGATCTATGCCAAATTCTCGGCTTCCTAAAAGGGCTTCCCCTGATAGCTTTAAAAGTATCCTCTTATAAGCTATGCCCTCGTGCGACAAACCTACTCCCCAATCTGAAATCTGGCAAATCTTTTAATAACTATCTTTTCCCCAGTTTTGGCAATAAGTTCATTCAAAAGGTCCTGAATAGTAATCTCAGGATTTTTGATGAAAGGCTGCTCCAAAAGCACAGTTTCTTTGTAGAATTTTTCCAGTTTTCCTTCAAGTATTTTGGGAATAACATTTTCTGGTTTACCTTGCTCTCTCAACTGCTCTTCATAGATCCTCTTTTCCCGCTCTAAGACATCCTGAGGCATCTCCTCTCTACTTACACAGAGAGGAGAGGTAGCAGCAATCTGCATTGCTACATTATGGGCAAATTCTTGAAAATCTGGAGTTCTGGCCACAAAATCAGTTTCACAGTTTATCTCCACAAGAACCCCGATCTTCTTATTGGCATGGATATAAGCCTCTATAATCCCCTCTTTTGTCTCCTTCCCCGCCCTCTTGGCAGCAATGGCTAATCCCTTTTTTCTTAAAATATCCACTGCCTTCTCTATATCACCACCAGCCTCCTCTAAGGCCTTTTTACAATCACTAAAACCCGCAGCGGTTCTCTCTCTTAACTGTTTTACTAAATCTAAGGAAATCTGACTCATTTTCCCCTCCTCGTTATTAAAATTACTCTTTTTCTAATAACCTTTCTGCCTCTTCTTCAAGTTTTACCTCTCTTTCCTCTTCGGCTAATATCTCTTCAAGGATCTCTTCAGCCTTCTTTTCTTCAGCCTTTAACATCTCTTCCTCAAAGGACACCTCTTTATCAGCCATGGCAAGCATTTTTTCTTTATAGATTTCCTGACCCTCAAGGCAGGCATCTGCAATCTTAGAGGTAATTAATTTAACTGCTCTAATAGCATCATCATTTCCAGGAATAATGTAATCAATAAGGTCAGGGTCACAGTTGGTATCCACAATAGCAATTATGGGTATCCCTAACTTTCTGGCCTCCTTAACCGCAATTTCTTCCCATACAGGATCTACCACATAGAGGGCCTGCGGTAGAGAGTCCATATCCTTTATCCCCTCTAAATTTCTCTCAAGCTTTTTTTTAAGCCGCTCCATAATTAGGCGTTCCTTTTTAAGGAAACGTTCAATAGTACCATCGGCAAACCAGGTCTCAAGCCTTTTAAGTTTTTCCACGCTTTGTCTGATAGTTCTGAAATTGGTCAAAGTTCCACCAAGCCAACGGAAATTAACATAGGGCATGCCACATCTCTGTGCTTCCTCTTTAATAGCATCTTGGGCCTGCTTTTTTGTGCCAACAAAGAGTATTTTTCCCCCTTCAGCTGTGAGACTTTTAGCAAATTCATAAGCAACTTCAAAATATTTAAGGGTCTGCTGAAGATCAATGATGTGAATCCCATTTCTTTCCCCAAAGATAAAGGGCTTCATTTTGGGGTTCCATCTTCTGGTCTGATGACCAAAATGAACACCTGCTTCAAGTAGTTGCTTCATAGTGATGTGACTCATGATAACTCTTTCCTCCTTTTATGGGTTTTTGTATTCTTCCGCCTGAAGTGGATTAAAACCAAACCCCTTTAAAAAGGGGCACCCTTCCTTCAGGCGTGCTATTTTCAGACTTAAACTAAGGGATAGACACTAACGTATTTTCTTCCCTTTCTCTCTTCAAACTTAACTACACCATCAATCTTAGCAAAAATGGTATAATCCCTTCCCAACCCCACATTGTTTCCTGGATGAAATTTTGTCCCCCTTTGGCGGACAATAATCTCACCAGCTTTCACCCTTTGTCCACCAAACCGCTTTATACCAAGACGCTTAGACTCAGAATCTCTTCCGTTTCTTGAAGATCCCCCTGCCTTCTTATGAGCCATAAATCTATACCTCCTCTTTAAGCCTTAATTTCTTTTATAGCTATAGTAGTATAATATTGCCTATGTCCCTTTTTTCTCTTATAACCCTTTTTGGGCTTCTTTTTAAAAACTATAATTTTTGGACTCCTTCCCTGTTCTAAGATTTCTGCAGTAACTACAGCAGAATCAACTAAAGGCCTCCCAATCTTAACTTCACCACCTTGATTAACCAGTAACACTTCTCTAATTTCAATAGTATCCCCAGGGTTACCCTCAATTTTTTCAACACGCAACTTATCACCAGGCTTGACTACATATTGCTTTCCACCAGTTTTAATGACAGCAAACACTTTAACCCTCCCTCCTGAAAAGATTTACCTTAAAATATAACAAATTTTTCCTTTGTCAAGCAGTTTTACACCTAATACCACAGCAAAGTGAAAAACTAATTGACCAAAGGTTTTTGTGGGGGTATAATGTAAGATTTAGGATTAGAAACGATTAGAAACTATTACTTATCATTTTAGGGGGTGCCAACATGAGGGGTATAAAAATCTTACTCTTTTTGTTTCTTAGTTTCTTTGCTCTCCTAACTTATGCTTTGGCCTCAAAGGAACCAATCAAAATAGGGGCCATTTTGAGTATAACTGGGCCTGCTTCCTTTATTGGAGAGCCTGAGAAGAACACTATTCTCATGTTAGCTGAACAAATTAACAAGGCTGGAGGTATTCAGGGGCGGCCAATCGAGGTAATCATTGAAGATTCCAAAAGTGAAGAGACCCAAGCGGTTTTGGCAGCCAAAAAACTCATTGAGAAAGACAAGGTTGTAGCTATTATTGGTCCTTCTACCACGGGAGAGAGTATGGCTGTTATACCCATTGTTACTCAGGCAAAGATCCCTATGATCTCCCTTGCTGCTGGAACTGGTATAACTGAGCCTGTTAGCGAAAGATACTGGATCTTCAAAACAGCTCAATATGATAGAAGTGCCGTTGAGGCCATTTATAAACATATGCAAAAGAAGGGCATTAAAAAGGTGGGTATCCTCACCATCGCTACAGGTTTCGGTGATCAGGGAAGAAAGGCCCTTTTAGAACTTGCCCCTAAATTTGGCATAACTATTGTAGCGGATGAGAGATATAAACCCAAAGATTCTGATATGACTGTTCAGCTTATGAAGGCCAAAAACGCAGGTGCTGAGGCTATAATCAACTGGTCAGTTGGTCCTGAACAAGTAATAGTGGTTAAAAACTGGCATGCTTTAAAGCTGGGCATCCCTCTCTACCAGTCTCACGGATGGGGAAGTAAGAAAAATATTCAGCTTGCCGGGCCTGCTGCCGATGGAGTAATAGCTCCACTTGGGAGAATTGTAGTCTGGGATAAGCTTTCTGATAAGCACCCTCAAAAAAAGATCCTTAAAAACTATGAAGAAGCCTACATAGCTAAATTTAAAACAGAACCTGGCACCTTTGGAGGTCATGCCTATGATGCTTTTATGATGGTTGTAGAGGCCCTTAAAAAAGTAGGGCCAGATCCTGCTAAAATAAGAAATTACATTGAAAACAACATCAAAAACTGGCCAGGGGTATCTGGAATATTTAACATGAGTCCCAAGGACCATTGCGGGCTTGATTCTACCTCCTTTGAAATGGTAGTGGTCAAAAAGGGAGATTGGGAGATACTTCCATAAAAAATGGAACTCTTCTTTCAATTCCTGCTTTCGGGTATAACGGTGGGGGCTATCTATGCCCTCATCGCTTTAGGTTTTAATATAGTCTATAATACAACCTCTATCCTTAATCTGGCTCAAGGGGAGTTTGTGGTCCTTGGGGGCCTGGTTATGTGGTATTTTTTAGAAAAGCTTCATTTGCCCTATGGCTTAGCCTTTATTTCAACCCTTCTTATTTCAGGTTTAATTAGCCTTATCATGGAAAGACTAACCATCAGGCCACTTATAAAAGAAGCCGATCCTATTCTCCTCATCTTGATAACCATTGCCTTTTCCATCCTTTTAAGGGGTATACTCATGTTTCTCTTTGGCAAAGACCCTTATGGATATCCACCTATTAGTGAAGGAGCACCTCTTCTCATTATGGGAGCTGTTCTCCAAAGACAAATCATCTGGATCTTAGTCTTTGTTCTCTTGACCATGTTATTCCTCTATCTCTTTTTTAATCAAACCATGTTAGGAAGGGCCATGAAGGCCTGCGCCCTGGCTAGGGATGCTGCTACCTTGATGGGTATTAAAACTTCGCAAATGGTCATGCTCTCCTTTCTCCTGAGTGGCCTTTTTGCAGGTCTTGGAGGTATCCTTATCACCCCTATCACTCTTATGGAATATGATAGAGGCCCTCTACTGACCATAAAAGGCTTTACCGCAGCTGTACTTGGTGGCTTAGGGAGTAATTGGGGGGTTATGGCAGGAGGCTTTCTCCTTGGGATCTTAGAGAGTTTAATGGCAGGCTATATTCATTCGGGATTAAAGGATGCCTTAGCCTTATTTTTGCTTCTTCTCATACTTCTCTTTAAACCTGCAGGTCTCTTTCAATCTGCTGAACAGGCAAGGCTTAGAAAACTATGAAACTAATTCTTAAAAATTCTTATCTTTCTGTCCTACTCTTTTACCTTCTTATAATTCTTTCGGGTTTTCTAAAGAGTGACCCCTATTTTGTCACTATCCTCATTTTTGCTGGTTTGAATGCCCTTTCAGCCTTAGGGTTAAGCCTACTTATGGGGCTTGCAGGGCAGATCTCCTTAGGACAGAATGGCTTCTATGGCCTTGGGGCCTACTTATCAGCCCTTTTTGCTCTTAATCTCAATTTACCTGTGCCTGTAGCTCTTCTTCTTGCCTCTATCCTTACTTCCATCCTTTCACTCTTTTTAGCCGTCCCAGCCCTTAGGCTTAAGGGCCATTACCTTGCCGTTGCTACCCTTGGCTTTGGTGAAATCGTCTACCTTCTCCTAAATGAATGGGGGCCTGGGGGACCTTCGGGTTTTGGCAACATTCCCAAGCTCTCCCTCGGGTCCCTCACCTTTGAGTCGCCCCTTTCCTATCTTTTCCTTGTTTGGACACTCTTTCTTATAGCCTTCCTATTAGCCCAAAATTTGGCTAACTCTACCTATGGGAGGACCTTAAGGGCCTTACATAGCAGTGAAACCGCTCTCAGAACCTTAGGCGTAAACTTAGTTTCTCTCAAGGTTAAGATATTTTTCCTTAGTGCCTTTCTTACGGCCCTTTCTGGGGCCATATATGCCCATTTCGTAACCTTTCTTAGTCCAGCCACCTTTTCAATCTTCTATTCCGTTTTACTACTTATGATGGTCATGCTTGGAGGAATTCATTCCCTCTGGGGTGCTCCCCTTGGGGCCCTATTTGTTACCTTCTTACCAGAGACCCTTCGCCCTTTCAAGGAATATGATATACTCCTCTATGGTCTCATTCTTACCTTAGGCCTCATCTTCCTCAGAAAAGGGCTTCTCTATCCCTTACAAAAGGGGCTCAAGAAATGGATATCCTTTTAGAGGTAAAAGAAATCTATAAATCTTTCGGAGGGCACGAGGTTTTGAAGGGAGTAAACCTAAAAGTGAGGGAAGGCACTATTCATGCCTTAATTGGTCCCAACGGTGCTGGTAAAACCACCTTACTTAATATTATTAACGGCCTGGAGAGTCCAAATAGGGGAAAAATTCTTTTTCAGGGTAAAGAGATTACCTCTACCCCTGTTGAAAAAAGAGCTAAATTAGGCCTTGCCAGAACCTTTCAACTACTGGAAATATTTTCTGGACTTAGTGTCCTTGAAAATGTAATGGTTGCCCTTTATGCCCAAAGGCCCTGGGGAATGTGGAAAAGTCTAATCTTAGGTGATTTAAATAAGAGGGAAAAGGAGATAAAAGAGGAGGCAGAAAGATATCTGGAAGAGGTTAATCTACTTCACAGGGCTAAGGAAGAGGCTCAGAATTTACCAGCAGGTGAGCAAAAGCTCCTTGAGATTGCCAGGGCCCTTGCTATCAACCCCAAAATACTCCTCTTAGATGAACCTGCCGCAGGTTTAAATAATCGGGAAACCCAACTTTTGGGTGAAACCCTAAGGATGATTTGCCAAAAAAGGGGAGTGACCATTCTTTTAGTAGAACATGACATGGACTTAGTTATGAGAATTAGTAATTTTATCACTGTGCTCAATTTTGGTGAAATTCTTGCTGAAGGAACACCCCTTGAAATTCAAAAGAATCCCCAAGTAATTAAAGCTTATTTAGGAGAGGAAACTTAGAGAGATGTTGATCCTAAAGGGTGTTGATGTCTTTTATGGAAAGCTTCATATTTTGAAAAAAATTACCCTTCATCTAAGAGAGGGGGAGGTAGTTGCCCTCCTTGGGGCAAATGGCGCTGGGAAAAGCACGCTCCTTAAAGCCATTATAGGTCTCCTAAAAATAAATAGTGGACAGATCCTCTATAAAGGAGAACCTCTTCATCCCCTTCCCCCAGAAAAGAGAGTATCTCTTGGCATTGTCCTTGTTCCTGAGGGAAAGGGTATCTTTAAACCTTTAACTGTAGAAGAAAATCTACTTTTAGGGGCCTATTCTAAGTATAGTTTTTTCCGCCGAAGAGAAATCAAAACCTATCTCCAACATATATATGATTTTTTCCCGATGTTGAAAGAGAGAAGAAAACAGCTTGCAGGAACCCTTTCAGGAGGCCAGCAACAAATCTTGGCCATAGCTCGAGCCCTTATGGCGCAACCACGCCTTCTTCTCCTTGATGAACCAAGCATGGGCATAGCTCCTAATCTGGTTAAAGAAATCTTTCAACACATAAAAAAACTTAAAGAAGAGCTAAAACTTACTATTCTTTTAGTAGAGCAAAATGCTAAGGCAGCCCTTAAAATAGCAGACAGGGCCTATGTTTTAGAGACAGGAAAAATCATCTTTGAAGGTGAAGCAAGGGCTATAGCAGATAATCCCGAAGTCCAAAGGGCCTACTTAGGAAGGGACTTAGACCGTGAAGTGCCCTTATAAAGGAGGTTTAGCATGAAAAATGACCTCAAGCTCATACAATTAGAACGCCTCTATGCAATTTTAAATCGTGTCTATAAGGAAGTTCCCTTTTACAGATCCCTCTTTAATAGATACAACTTAGATCCTGAAGAGTTTTCAGACCTTACAGAGCTCAAAAAATACCCTTTTACCACTCGTGAAGACCTACAAAAAAACTATCCCTATCAAATGTTTGCCGTCCCTTTAAGAGAGGTGGTAAGAATCCAGGCCTCTTCTGGCACCACAGGAGAACCTATTGTAGTTGGCTATACCAAAAATGATCTTACCCTCCTGGCAGAGCTTAATGCTAAGGCATTACAGAGTATGGGAATAACAAAAGATGATGTCCTTCAGATTACCTTTCACCACGGGCTCTTTGCCTCTGCCTTTGGTATCCAGAGCGGAGCAGAGCTCATCGGAGCCTCAGTTATTCCTATAAACTTAGAAGATCCTCGAAAACAGTTAAAAATAATGCAGGACTATCGCACTACTACCATGGTTTGCACCCCCTCTTATGCCATCTGGCTATCCGAGGTTCTCCTACAGACAGATATCAATCCTCATGCCCTCATGCTCAAAAGATTCATTCTCTGCGGAGAGCCCTTTACAGAGAAACAAAAAGAACATCTCCAGAGTCTCTTTAAGGTCAAGGTTTATGACCTCTATGCCGTCATGGAAATCTTTGGACCAGGAGTAGCCTTTGAATGTAGAGAGCAGAAAGGGCTTCACTTTCAAGAGGAACACTTCTATGTGGAGATTCTCCATCCAGAAACCTTAGAACCAGTTAACCCAGGAGAGTTAGGAGAAATTGTAATTACCACCTTAACTAAAGAGGCCTTCCCTCTTATAAGATATCGCACTGGGGATCTTACCATCCCCCTTAAAGAAACCTGCCCCTGCGGATCTCCCTATTTATTGACCACGCACATTGTAGGACGAAAGGATGATTTAGTTATGCTTAGAGGAATAAAATTTCATCCAAGCCAAATAGAGCTTCTTTTAGAGGCTGTGACTGGAGAAAAGCTTCCCTTTCAGATCCTCCTCTATAGAGAAGAGGGGATTGAGAAGGTGCTCTTACTTGTAGCTTTAAGCGAAAACCTCTTTACAGACTCCTTTAGCGCACAAGAAAACCTCAAAAAAAACTTAGAGGAGCGCCTATATCTTGAGTTTAACCTCCCCATAAAGGTTAAGTTTGTGGAAGAGGGGTCCTTTGAGAAAAAAAATGGAAAGATTTTGAGAATAATTGATAAGAGGTAAGCCATGGGATACATCGTTGAAATGGGAGAACTCTTCTTAGCAGGAAACTATAAGCGTGAGCGTCTTGCCTTTGTTAGAGGACAGGGCACAAGGCTTTACACTGAAGAAGGAGAAGAGTATCTTGACTTTACTGCAGGAATTGCAGTCTGTAACTTAGGACACTCTCATCCTGAATTAATCAAGGTCCTTACAGATCAGGCTCAAAAACTTTGGCATACTTCTAATCTTTACTACACAGAGCCTCAAGCAAGGCTTGCCAAGGCCTTAACTGAGCTTACCTTTGGTGAAAAGGTATTTTTTGCTAATTCTGGGGCAGAGGCAGTAGAGGCTGCCCTTAAATTAGCTCGCCGTTACGCCTACGAAAAATTTGGACCACAAAAGTATAAATTCTTAGCTCTCCACAACTCCTTTCACGGTAGAACCATGGGGGCTCTCTCAGTTACTGGCCAACCTAAATACTGGGAGGGCTTTACACCACTTCTTGAAGGGGTGATCTTTATTCCTGCCAATGACCTTGAAGCCTTAGAGAGGGCTATGTCTGAAGAGATTTGTGCGGTGATCTTAGAGCCCATTCAGGGAGAGGGAGGTGTATATCCCCTAAATCGAGATTTTCTGCAAAAGGCAAGGGAGCTTTGCAATAAATATAAAGCCCTCCTAATCTTTGACGAAATTCAAACTGGTATAGGTAGAACAGGAAAACTCTTTGCCTATGAGCACTTTTCTATTGAGCCCGATATCCTCTGCACCTCTAAGGCCTTAGCCAATGGTTTGCCCCTTTCAGCTATCATTGCCCGCAGTGAGGTCATGTCAGCCCTAAAACCAGGCACCCATGCCTCAACCTTTGGTGGAAACCCTATAACTTGCGCCGTCGCATTAAAAGTGCTGGAAATGGTCTCAGACCCTAATTTTTTAGAAGAGGTTACCCTCAAGGGTAAGGTATTCAAAGACAAACTTATATCTTTGGCTAAGGACTGTTCTAAAATAAAAGAAATTAGAGGTCAAGGTCTACT
>Ga0105163_1001027_pt1 | contig 15228 bp, 13 predicted proteins | sample JNZ110809AmetaG_FD_81531 | JGI IMG/M metagenome (GOLD analysis project Ga0105163, IMG submission 81531) | Hot spring microbial communities from Jinze hot spring, China to study Microbial Dark Matter (Phase II) - JNZ 110809A | ecosystem: Environmental > Aquatic > Thermal springs > Hot (42-90C) >... | reverse complement strand
GGGCTATAGTGCAATATGTGACAGCTGCAAACGCCATGTTATGTACAGATCCACATTAAATTTAAATGAAGAATACGAGTATGTGAAGGAATGCGCAATAGAAGACTTACACGGATTTCTACACGCGGATAAACAAATACGGCGTGAAAGTATAGTTAAATTCTCCTTTATGATCCCTATAGAAGAACAGCGTTCTGAATTCTCATCTATAACCCATAATAGAGTTGTTATAGATAAAGAGGGAAAAATACCTAAAGGCGAGCAAGCAATGATGTTAATGAAGCGTGAACATGCTAGTGGTATCTATGGATTCTTATGTTCTATGGACTTAGCCTGTGCTGGTGTTTCGTTAGCAAATCCAGATAAAAAGCTACCGCAATATGATCGAAAAATTAGAGCAGAAGCTGCCATAGTAGCCTTGGCAGATTTATTCTCAGGCCATTTCGGAGCGGCTCAGGCAAGGGCTACGCCAATAATTAAGACGCTTGAGCTTGTTTGTATGGCTTCTAAGAAGCCGATACCAAATGCCATTCATGGCTTTTATAAGGATTATGCGGAAGAAACCGCGAGTATTGTTAAGGCTGCTATGAACCAAGGTCTAGTTAAGCAAGATGAGATAAAAATAGTAGCTGTAGGAAGACCTGCAAGTATATTCAAGGCAGAACATATTTTAATAGATGAGGCTAAAACTGTATCGGAGGCTGTAACTAGGATAGTGGAGGCAAGTGATCAGTGGCTTTAACAGCTATATGTGCTAAAATTAACGCCCCTATTTTTTCTATTAAGCATCCGGAAACATTTCAGATAGCTGCGTCTCTTCCAATACCGCAACCCTCGTCTCTTGTAGGGGCGTTAGCCTATTGTTTCGGTGTGCAGCAAGGGATAGGATTAAGGGCTCAAGAAGTTATTAAAGAAACTATTGTTGCAGCCAGAGCAAAGCTAATTGGTGAGACCACAACTATTAGCCCAATAATCTTAAAAAGATTTAGAGTGCTTGATAAGGGTGTTGAAGAAAAAGATTTTGAGAAAGCTTGCAGCGCCCTTCGTGTAGGAGATTTTGACACCTTCAGAAAGATATTGGAGAAGGATCTCATCGATGCCCTCTATAGAGAGTATTTATCCCCGGCTACATTAAAATGTATATGGATTCTGAAAAACCCTATTGAAAGTAAAATATTATATTTGTTACAGAGACTCGGTGATACGGAATCTTTGGTCAACGTTGCTGAAGCTTGGTCCGCTAACTGTAAAACTCTAGATATGGATGAAATATCTACGGATTATCCTTTTACATTACAACATCCTAATATAATAGATATTATCCAAGGAGCTTATACAACTTTAAAAATGTGCGATGAAAAACGTGAACTTAAACTATTTTATATACCATGTAAAAGGGAGATACGAAGTACAACTGATGGCATCAAGTATTTTGCGTATATATCAACGAAAGTTAATGTCAAGCTGAAAAAGTCCCAGAAAGCGTTTTCCGTAGAGGAGGATTACATTCTCTAGGGGTTAATCTGGGTGGAGCTGAAGATATTTACTCCTGGTCACGGATTTTTCATGGATTCACTAATTATGTATGGTCTAGTTTCAGCCTTTCCTCCAGACGTTAAATACCATGTATCTGGTACTGCTGGATTTTTTAAGATAGAAATCGAAGGGGCAGCTCTCCAGGAAGTAGCTAATTTCCTTGCGGGCGATATCGGGATACATCTGGAAGATATAATAGAGTGCTTAGTAAACAATCTTAGAGTTGTTCAAAAAGGTTCCCAAAAGAGACTAAAAAGCTATTTAGACAGTCATAAAAATCCTGACGTGCTCGTTGAGAGCTTTGAGAAAAATTACATGTTACCTGGACACGCACAACACGAAGGAAGATATTATAAAGGGCAGCATGTATGGCTACCTTTCTATCCACATATAGGCAAATATTTTGCCGGAGAATATAGGTATCCGCCAGTGAACTATGGTATTTGCCCGACATGTGTCACCTTAGCAGCCCTCGGCTTTTATAAGGCAACTATTCCAATCCGATACATGCCGCCCAAAAGTGCTTCACATATTATCTTGCTTTCTTTTGAGGGAGAGAGCTCTGGTGAGATGTTGGCGAAAATGCCGACTTTTATTAGAGGAAACGCCCTTACTGAACTTATTAATAAGTTACGTCCGGTGGCAGAGAATCTCCCTGTAAGCACTCTCACCTATGTTCTTCTTACGCGATTTACAAGTAGTCTAATAAGAGATCTCTATGAATCTAAAGCTATATGGACAGCTCTTTCAACAACTTTTGACGTTATAAGAGGGCAGGTTGTTCAGATACGTGGCTATGATGAGGTCCCTATTGACAGATATCTTTCTTCACTAGTCTTTTTAATGCGGATAGATGAGAAGTACAATATTGATCCACTCAAGAGACTAGGAGAAATTACCGAAGACCTTATAAGGAAAAAAGAAACGGCGGCTATGGAAGCCCTATATAAATTTATGAACACTAGGTCTTATATGGACCTATATGTGGCTATTCGCCAAATAATTAAGGCTTTGGGAGAAGGACCTGGTAAGATTTTTTGCGAGGAACTAGCATGCTTAACCCAATTAACTTAACGCGCTGTTGGGATATTGTTGAAACTATTGTTAAAAGTAGAGGGAGAATTCTTCAGAAATATCATTACTTTGAGGAAGTTTGGAATTCTCTTCAAAATAATCGATTAATTTTTTTACAAGCTCCTACCGGAGCTGGAAAAACCGAGGCTGTTCTTACACCTTTTATTCAGAATCTAATTGATAATGAGAGAAGGTGGCATTCGGTTCTCTATGTTCTCCCGACGAGGAGTCTCGTATTTAATATATTCTATCGCATCTGTAAAACATTAAACGCGTGCAGGCAATCATTTAAAATACCGAGAATAGTCATAGATTATGATCATGGGGGATTTACACCATTTAAAGCCTTTTTAGAGGGAGATATCACTGTCACAACTTATGATACTTTATTTTACACTTTTTACGGATTCAGGTCTTATGGATATCACCTTCTCATCTCTACGGGTAAAATTGCTGGCTCTCTTGTAGTGTTTGATGAGTCGCAGCTCTTACAGGATTCACAATGGTACTCACTAACGTTGCTTCCACATCATGTAGCAAACTTGATAGCTTTCGGGGCAACAGTTATTATTATGACTGCGACCCTGCCTAAAATACTTGTTAAGGAAATCGAGGAGGCACTTAGACCCTTTATCTTGCGACAAAATGTAAAATGTTCGAATGTCTATATTAGGGTGGATCCAAAAAGAGATGCAATAACAAGGGGTAAATTAAATGTGTCCATTAAGGATGGCCAGCTCTTAAATAATGTTCTTGAGATTGCTAAAAATTATGAAAAACCTATGCTATTTATTTTTAATACAGTTGAGCGAGCTGCCGAGACTTATCGGTATCTAGTAAAGAACGGTTATGAGGAAGTTATATTACTCCATTCACGATTGATTGATGAAGAGAGGAAAAATAGGGAAACATTTTTTGAGAAAAATCCTACTGGCCATGATTTAATTGTTGTAGCAACCCAAGTGGTTGAAGCTGGCATAGACTATGACTTTAAGACCGTTGCCACTGAAATCTCCCCAATAGACTCTTTAATACAACGTATAGGGCGTTGTGCAAGAAAAAGTGATGGAGAAGCTTTAGTATTTAGAGACAGTAAGCAGGCAGTAGAAATTTATCCGCAAATAACTATAGATAGGACTCTCAGAATAATTAATGAAAGTTCTTTGGCAGAAAGTGTAAGAGATGTTTTGACAGCATCTAACCTAGTTAACGCTGTATATTATGAGGAAGTTGTGGAAAATTTGAGAAAGGAAGCGCATGAAGAATTAAGTAAAGCGCTGAGTTTCATAAAAACCTTTTCAACTAAAATATTCGATTTAAGGGATCTTATGAGAAAGCAAATTCCGAACTTACTTAGAATGGGAATGGAAATTAAATGCGTTCTTCTTCCTCAAGATATCTATCAAAAAGTATTGATAAACATAAGATACCCTAAAAATAAAGCGTTCATAAGTCTTCCTTTAAACCAAATAATTGATATATTTAATAAAAATACTCTGAGTCTCTCGATCAGAAGATTATATAAAGATATTGAGATCCCAGCCTTAAAACATAAAGTGGGTAATGAAGAATTCTATCTCTCGATATCATTATTTAGTTCTCACGATCAAGAGAATTGTTCTATGCATGGGCAAGAAGGTGTTCTGGATATAGGTATATACAATGAATTATTTGCCGCTATAACGAGACATATGCAAGAAGGGTTCACTAACCTATTTATAATCAACCCGTCCTATTACTCCGTCGAAAAAGGCTATCATTTGGGATTAGTGAAGCTTTATGGATAAGCCTTCAGAATGTAATATTCTATCAGAGATCTTGAATGAGAGTCCACGTTGCCGAGGGAGTTGCTCGGCTAAGGAAGCGCCTTCTTACATAGATGGAAAAGATGATTTAACCCCTAGGGGGTGTCTTCTTGCGCATCTTATTTTAACACTAATTGAGATGCAGCGCGCATCTCCCCATTTTAAAATCCCTCTTAATGACTTGTTTATGTGTGGTGAGAATGCGGATTACTGCTGGAGCATTTTATTGGCGTCTTCTATTCTACATGATGTTGGAAAATTAGTAGATGAATATATTGCTAGACGAAACTATATATTGCATCATCAAATATCGGCAATAATCGGCAAAAAGGCTTTGGAGAGAATAACTAATAACTCTACTGCCTTAAAGATATCTTATGCGATTCTTTTTCATCACGAAGCCCTTGACTGGAAAGTCGTGTATAAGAGTTTACTTTCCTTCTCTTATCTTCAAAGGGCTCTTTCTTCTACAGGAAAAATCATTTATACCGTGAACCAAAACCGCCTAAATGAATTTAAACAGAACCTTTACAGAATTCTTGATCAAATCTCTCAAAAACACATCATTACACAATTTCAGCATCGAATCTTAACTGAGACATCTAATTATGCAGTGCAAGAATTAGAGAATAATCAAAGATTTGCTTTAAATATAACTCGAGAGCTTAATGCCGCTAAAATTCGGGACCTAAAATACCTCACACCAGCGTTAGCACTCTATCGTCTTCTTTATCTGTCAGATAATAGGGCGGCCTCCGCTAGAGATCAGTATTGGTTAAGGTTAATCCAACAAGTAGATTGGGGGCAGTTAGATAATGTTGCTTGGCAGATTTCCAACTTTCTAGCTAAAAAATATTACTATATCGGGCTATCATCAATTCCAGATTTATAAGAAGAAACTTTATTTAAATTGTTGTGTGGTGTAAGGTCTTGTTCTTTTTTGATAGGCTTGATTTGGATAGGCGTTTTAGGCTTCTGCGTAAGGAGGTTGAGGTTAGGGGTGTTAGTGAGGAGCTTAGGGGCTGGTGTTTTGATTCTCCTCCTGTTGAGCCGCCTTCCCGGTCTGTTCTTTTTGGTGTTGGTGAGCTTGCTATGCGCTATTGCCAGAGTATGCGAGATATCTACTTGAAGCGGGTTTTAAACGTTAAGCCTCCGCCCACAATTAAGATGGCTAGGGGTATTGTTCTTCATGCTGTTAACCGTGAGTCTCTCTCCGCCGTTAAGAGGCTTCTCTTCTCTGGCGAGGCTAGGTCTGGATCTGAGCTGGTTGAAGATTTGCTGCCGCTTGCCAAGGATGTTGTTGATAGGGCTATTTTGGAGGCTGAGAGGGCTCTTTTCGCTAAGGTGAGTGAAACTGAGGAGCGCCAGCTTAGGGTTGAAGCTTCAGCATTCTATAGGTTTCTTATTGTTCAGGCTGCTGCTAGGATTGATCAGGCTATATCTAAGTATCCGCACTCCGACGTTGATTCAATAATTAGCGTTGCTGTCCCACCAGTCGTTGAGCGTAAGGTTGACGGCAGCCTTATTGGGTTGAGTAGGGGACTCAGCGTCGACATATACACGCCATTCAACGCCATAGCGGACCTAAAGACTGGCGAGATTAGAGAGTTCCATCCATATGCTGCAACAGGATATGCCCTAGCATTAGAGGCTGAGGAGAACATTCCAGTTGACTTCGGCTTCATAATTTATGTTCAGATAGAACCATCCAGACTTGTGCCCAGCTTTAGATTGAAATACTTTGTTATAGGCGACGAGCTGAGACGCGAATTCCTAGAGATCAGGGATGAAACATATGAGATAGTTTCAGTTGGCAGAGATCCAGGTAAACCCGCAAAATGTCCAGACTACTGCCCATATTATAGTGTTTGTGTGCGTGAGAGTGTTGAAGCGCCTCGTCATAAATGAGCCCGGATTATTTGTCGGCGCCAAAAGGGGCATGATCACTATTCAAAGGAAGGGCGAAAAGGTGCTGGAGATCTCACCATCAAACATAAGCCAAGTTGCAATATTGACGCGTGGAGCCACAATTTCATCGGCTCTCATAAGGCTGCTGGCTAGGCATAAAGTGGATTTAATAGTGTATTCCGGATTAGGCTATCCAGTCGCTAAGCTCTCAAGCCCAAGAACCAGCGGATCAATTAGATTAAGGAAGGAGCAGTATAAAGCTCAAGACTCACCCCTAGGCGCTTATCTCGCTAAAAGGTTCGCTTGGTCCAAGGTTGTCAACCAGAAGTCCCTTCTACGTGAGGCTGGCAGAAATAGGAGCAACATAGATCTATCTGGGAGACTGCTTGAGATGTCTAGGTCAATCTCTAATATAGCCACTGTGATGAGTAATATTGAAGGGGATAACGCTGGCTCTGTCAGGAGTGAGGTTATGAGGCTTGAAGCCGAGGCTGCGGAGATATATTGGCAGGGATTTAGGCTTCTACTGCCAGAGGACCTAGATTTTCCAGGTAGGAGGAAGAGGTTTGAGTCTCCGGAGGACCCGGTTAATATTATGCTTAATTTCTGCTATGGGCTTTTAGCCTCCGAGGTTTGGCTGGCAGTTGAGGCAAGCGGACTCGATCCATTCGCCGGATTCTTACATACTGATTCTCCTAGAAGACCTGCGCTCGTAATGGATATTTTAGAGGAGTTTAGGCAGCCCGTTGTAGATAGGGTTGTCTTAAGACTAATATCAAGTATTAAGGATCCAAAATCGATTATTGAGGGGAGAAGGCTTAAAAGGGAGTTTCGGTTCCAAGTTGTGAAGGCTCTCTCCGAGAGATTATCTGAGACATTGACTTTTCATGGTAGGTCTCTGCCATTATCAAGTCACATCTTCCTACAGCCTAAGAGGGTTGCAGACTTTATTCTTGGGAGAGAAAGCGGCTATGTGCCGTTCACTTTGAGGTGAGCGGGGATAATGCAGACGCTTGTTGTATATGATATAGGTGATGATGAGGTTAGGCTTAGGGTTAGCGAGGCATGTAAGAGGTTTGGGCTTGCAAGGATACAGCGAAGCACATTTCTAGGATATTTATCGAGCATGCGTAGGAAGGAGCTTGCTGCAGCATTAAGGAGGATACTTGGAGATGCTGATGGAAACATTCAGATCTTTGTCATATGTAGAGCTGACCTAGCCCTAAGAGAGGTTATAGGGAAACCCTTTGAAGAGTACGCTAGAGAAGAGCTGCTTGTGTAAGGCGATAACCTTGTCCGAGGATGGACCAACAAACCTGATACCTGCCGCATGGATTAGGCAATACTACTTCTGCCCAAGAATAGTCTATTATTTAGGCGTTTTAGGCTACAGTGAAAGATTGACTGAGAGCATGATTGAGGGTAAAGAGTCACATTCATCCGAAGAGCGTAGGGCGAAACGTAGAAGAAGCGTTGCTGGAGAGAGAAAAGAACCCATTAAATCCGTGTGGAGCAAGCTATCAGTAGTCTCGGAGAAACTCGGATTATATGGCGTGATTGATGAAGTTTACGAGATGAAGAATGGATTAGTTATAGTGGAGAACAAGTTTATGAAGGCCCCTAGAAAACCACATCCAGGCCATATTTATCAGGCAGCAGCCTACGCCATGCTAGCTGAAGAGAAAATCGGCAAGGTAGCCAGAAAAATCGTGATAAAGTACCTTAGAGACAACAAAACATTCGAAATACCATTAACAGAGGACCTTAAAAAGCATGTTCTATGGGCAATCTCAAGAATAAAATCGATAATTGAGAGAGAAAGACTCCCAAGAGGAAACCCTAGAAAATGCGGAAACTGCGGATTCACAAAAATATGCAGGAAATTATAACTCCAATGGAAATACTGGTTCACCACAATTCTTTCCACTAAACTTCGGTGGAAACACATACCCTGAATGCAGATCAGCAACCACCGAAACAACACCACAAAACTTAAATACAAAAATAGCCCAAAAAATAAAACAGAGCAAGAAAAACCCTCGGAATCTCACAAAGAGAATTGAAATAGGATTATACCATCCTGGATAAGCAACTATAACCCAATTGCTAGGGGAATCTCACAAAGAGAATTGAAATCGGGTTACGGTCAAGTGTTAATCGACTATCCAACAATCAACTTGAATCTCACAAAGAGAATTGAAATTAGCCTTAATGGTCCTAGTCCTAGCTATTTCTATTTTATTTCCTGTGAATCTCACAAAGAGAATTGAAATATAATTGCCTTATTTTCCTTAACTGACGCTTTAGCTATTTTTAGAATCTCACAAAGAGAATTGAAATATTAGCCCTAAGATTAACATTATTGGGATTGGGAACTCATGAATCTCACAAAGAGAATTGAAATTACTGAACCACGTTTTAACATCAGCACACCTGCTATTTGCCTCCCCCAAGAATCTCACAAAGAGAATTGAAATAATTCCCGTGATTTTCAGCCCCGGCGAAATCACAGTCTTAAGAATCTCACAAAGAGAATTGAAATTAAATTTATAATGAAGCTACAGCATCTTCAAGATAATCTTCGGAATCTCACAAAGAGAATTGAAATATCAATCAACAAGTTTACTTTTACCTTCTCCTTCTTTTCGGAATCTCACAAAGAGAATTGAAATCAAGCTCGATTTTCCACTCATATTCCTCAACAAACTGAATATGAATCTCACAAAGAGAATTGAAATGCTTCCTTCACAGATGCGGAAACAACATCATATAGCCCAGTGAATCTCACAAAGAGAATTGAAATTATTTCGTCAAGCATGTTTTTGAGAGAAGACTGAATCTTGGAATCTCACAAAGAGAATTGAAATCAAAGTGGATACATGCCGGTTCATGGCATAATTACTAACAAGAATCTCACAAAGAGAATTGAAATTTTAAAGGCCCATTTTTTGCGTGTTCAGAATTGGAATAAAAACTGCGAATCTCACAAAGAGAATTGAAATTTTTCCTAAAACACAAAAGAAACAGGGATGATGAGGGGGAAGAATCTCACAAAGAGAATTGAAATCTGGGATAACGGCACAAGGGCAACCGGCCAAACCGTTCGAATCTCACAAAGAGAATTGAAATGGCACAAAATTCTACCATAAGTTTGCGCTCATGGATGCCACGCCAGTTGAGAATCTCACAAAGAGAATTGAAATACTTAAGGAAGCCGTGCTCCTTCAGCATCTCTTTCTCTTCTCTGAATCTCACAAAGAGAATTGAAATTCTCATCGTTTATGGGCGGTTCCAAATCATAGAGAACGCTCGAATCTCACAAAGAGAATTGAAATCATTTTCTCCTGAATCTGCCGGCTTCTTTGCATCTCAAACTCCTGAATCTCACAAAGAGAATTGAAATCTACAGCGCAATTGATAGGGTTCAGGATGCCCAAATAAACGAATCTCACAAAGAGAATTGAAATTAAAAAACATTGAGGGGGAAAATGGGAGTTGAGTTTGCCGGAATCTCACAAAGAGAATTGAAATTGCTAAGCATGGATAGTTTCCCGCTTCTTCTTATCTTTGGAATCTCACAAAGAGAATTGAAATTTGCAAGCGGGTATCCTATTTGGGCAGCTTTCGCTGCGACGAAGAAGGAATCTCACAAAGAGAATTGAAAGATGAAGAAGAGATATTATATTGCAGGGTATGTGGAATGAAAATTAAGAATCTCACAAAGAGAATTGAAAGTGGAACGTGAGAAGAGAAGAAAGGAGGGAGAAAAATGAAGAATCTCACAAAGAGAATTGAAAGCGACTTACGCTTTCAATTCCCATCTCAATATTTTTATTCGTCAGTATCTCCTCCGCTAACTTCTCAGGTTTTCATGCAAGTTTCATGAACTCATTCTTAGCCATTCGAACTTTCTTTTACGGAAAAAATGCAGCTCTATTATCGAGCAAATTAGGATATAAGAGAGGACTATCGCTTTAGCGATAATTGAGATGCTGATTACTCTGAAGCTTTTCAGTCTTCTCATCTTTTTCCAATGGCTTTTCAATGGTTTATGTTAGCGATTTGAATGCTTTCTATCTCTGTTTTAGTGGATTTGGGAATATTAGTTTCAGATTTATGGTTTATATCTTTTTTCTTCGGTTAGAGTGAAGATATCTTTAAGCCTAATGTCTCTTGAGGAGGCTCCAACCCTTAATTCGTATTCACCCTTTTCAGTAAGCCATACTTCCCCATCGAAGCTTGCAAGTTCTCTAAAATCGATTTCAATCCTTATTTTCTCTGCTTCGCCTGGATTCAGAAGCCTAGTTTTATGGAAGCCCTTTAACTCCTGAAATGGTTTATCGATTCTTCCTTTTGGTGCTTTGACGTAAACTTGAGCGACCTCTTTTCCAGGGAATTTTCCAGAATTTATGACCTCAAATGACACTATAATTTTGTCATTAAGCGTCTCTATTTGGAGATTCCTGTACTCAAAGGTTGTATAGGATAAGCCGAAGCCAAATTCGTAGGCGGGATCCACTCTAAAAGTATCATAATATCTATAGCCAACATATATTCCCTCCTCATAGATAACCCTTCTAGGGTCATCTTCAGGCTCCCCTGGAAAGCTCCAGGAGGGAACATCTGTATAGTCTTTTGGGAAGGTTGTGGGAAGCTTTCCCGACGGATTAATTTTTCCGATAACCGCATCTGCAACCACCCTTCCAGTCTCCTGCCCTCCCTGCCATGCTAGAAGAATTGCGTCCACACTATCTCTCCAGCTGGCAACTTCTATTGGGGAACCTATGTTCAATACAACCACAACTTTTCTCCTATACCTGTGAAAGACTCGAGATACTTTTTCCATAAGCGCTCCCTCATCATCACTTAAATAGAAATCGCCTTTCTCAGCCCTCCTATCATATCCCTCACCTGAAATTCTACTTACGATGATGATGGCAACATCATTTCTTTCCGCGAATCTCTCTGATTCACTCTCACCAAGAAAATCTTGGGGAATATTTGGAATAAGCGGTTGAACCGAACAATCCCTCTCTTATCTTATATTCGTCCCTCTCTCTTAACTCGCCTATATACCTACTGTAAATTTCAACTAGCTCATCATCAACCTTAAGATTTCTTTCCCTCATGCCCTCGAGTATAGAGATCACGTATCTTGGATGCGTGTCGCCACTACCCGTTCCACCTTTAATGGTCTCTATTTGACCCGTTCCGAAAAGAGCTATCCTTGCGTTTCTATTTACAGGTAATGCTCCATTATTTTTTAGGAGCACGATTCCCTCTGAACCAGCTTCATACGCTATTTTAGCGTGATTTTCAAGATTCGGCATACTAGAATACTTGTATCCCCTAAAGGACGGCGAATTAATGAGCACCCTAAGTATGTTCTTCACATTCCTATTCAGAATTTCCTCGCTAAGCCTCCTATCTTTAACGGCGCTTATTATCTCCTGCACCTCATCCCCTCTACTAGGGTTGATCTGATAAGCCTTCCCAGGCATTATCATGTCATTGCCCGCCTTCATCTGCTCTATGGGATTATCCCCTGCGAACCAATCTGTCATAACAAATCCCTCAAAACCCCACTCCTCCCTGAGGACCTTGGTGAGAAGCCACTCATTCTGTGAGCAGTATACTCCGTTAATCTTATTGTAAGCGCTCATTATAGCCCAAGGTTTTGATCTCTTAACAGCTATCTCGAAACCTTTAAGATATATTTCCCTTAATGCTCTCTCCGAGACTATAGTGTCGATGAACATGCGATTTGTTTCCTGATTATTGGCTGCGAAGTGTTTTAGGCATGCGCCTACACCCTGCGATTGAATCCCCCTCACAAAGGCAGCAGCCATCTCGCCTGTGAGCAGCGGATCCTCCGAGAAATATTCAAAGTTTCTGCCACAGAGGGGGTTTCTATGAATATTCATGGCTGGCGCTAAAAGAATATCTACTCCATACTCCCGCACCTCCTCCCCAACAGCCTCTAAAATCTCTCTATTCCATGTGGATGCAAGCATACTTGCTATGGGGAAAGCCGTAGCATAATATGTCTTCTCATCACTCTCCCTTTTTGGGCTTATCCTGAGACCTGCAGGACCATCCGCTAGAACTACTGATGGTATTCCAAATCTCTCTAGAGGATGAGTTTCACCAGCAGCCCCTTGAACACGTGAGTGAGGGTTCCCAAACATGCTAGGCATCCCTACACCCACAACGAAAAGAGCCTTCTCCTCTAAAGTCATCTTAGAAATCAATTCATCAATCTCCTTCATCCCTATCAATATTTTAGCCTCCAAAATATACGCTATTAAATGTATGATGGATGTATAATAATATAAAAGGATTATAATCCTTTTTATTGACTGGTAAAGGTGGAACCCAATTTATCTTTGAATGCTTAGTATTTTAGCCATTTCATATCTTTAAAGGGGGGTTCTCAAGTTTACTCGGTAATGTTAAGCTGGCAGATTAAGGAGGGAGAGGAGGTCTATTAGGGTTTTTGGTTTAACTGGGAACCATATTATAAACCATATGATTTGAGTTAGGATCAATATTATTAGCAATATTCTAAACTTTTTTGATGGGGTTAAGTGGCTGGATAAACCCGTATATAATCCAGGTAGTGTTGTATAGAAGTAGAATGGGTAAACCCACCTTTGTAATCCATAGGCGAATATAACGTATGGGAGGAAGTTTGCCGCAGTCCATGTGAGACTGAATAAACCGGGAGCATTCCTATCCTTTCTGATTATTTCTTTAATTGTCAGAGGGACAATTATCCATATGCTCCACCATAATGGTGAGTATATTCCATAGTAGGCTATTGGATGGTATTCGCGGAAGATTCCGCCTCCAATAATCTCCCTCTTAGTGATTACGTAGTAGGGGATTGGTGGGAATGGGTCTAGGGGGTTAATCCATCTTAGTGGATGAATTACCTCTTCTAGGCTTTGGTATTTTAGGGTGCTATGATAGTTAAGTATGTAGATGAGGTGGTTTAGCGGGTTTCCGCCAAAGGCTCCGTAGGCGGCGTCATAGATCCATATGCCGAGCAGAAATATGATGAAGGATGCGATGGCTGTTCTTAGTGAGGGATGCAGCCATTCAAATACTAGACTCTTTAGTTTAGTCCCACTGTTTTCAGCAATCATTTTTAGTAGTGGGAAGAGTAGTATACCTAGGCTGAAGAGGGAACTGAATTTACATAATAGTGCTAAGCCGAAGAATATTCCGCCTAAATCATATCTTCTCAAAGCCAGCATTATAGATGCAGCTAAGATGAATGTTAGGGATGGAGCGTCAAGCATAGCTATTTGCCCAATATTAAAAGCCATTATATCAGATGCGAATAGGATTGCTGTAGAGAGGGAGGCAATCTTGCTTCCGGTGATTTTCAGCACAAGTATGTAAAGTAGGATTATAGATGATGAGCTGAATATTATTGGGAAGAAGCGCCAGCCAACCGGGTTATCTCCGAAAAGAATAATCCCGATCATTATGAATAATTTAACTAACGGTGGGTGCTCATTATTAACTGATTCACCCCTAAGCATTGATCTCGCTGCTTTAACATAATAAACCTCATCAAATACAAAGCCTGTCTCATAATATTTTTTGCCGCTCTCCGGACTTGGGAAATTAATAATTAGCAATCTAATAATGATAAATATAAGTGCCAGAAATATGGGGGCGAAATCAATGTTTATAAATGATTTGGGGCTTATATGCCTAGTTTTCTCAAGCGCCATACAATATTTGGCTTTTAAATAGCTTTTGATCCTATCAGACCTCTCTACGATTACAGTTTTAAGTTTAGGGGTCTTAACCCTCAAGAGGCTTTCAATTCCAAGTAGGAATATTAGGATCAAGCCGGCTATTCCCAATGTGATAATGAGGTACTCGTTAAGCTCAGTTAAAATGGAAAGACTGGGATTCACCATTCCCGTGAGACTGAAAGCGTATAGGTGGCAGTTGAAGAACCAATGCATGAGTATGGGCGCCTGAAAGCCGTAGGCTACATAGGATACTCCCATAATTAACCCCTGTATGAAGGATGATGGGAGTTTACCAACATCCCATGTTGAAGAATAATGTGAGAAGCTGAAGATCGCGGATGTTAAGATAATTATTAGCCATTCTCTTGGCTCTATACTAAAGAGAAAACCATGATCCCTAATAGCTCTTAAACCCGCCATTCTTTTGCCTATCTCGGGATCTAGAAGAGTGCGAATAGAGGATTTTAGGGTTCTACATTGTGAGGGTGATCCTTTAGCTTTAACCGTATTCATGAGGTATGTTATTAGGAATATTCCTATTGGCAGTATGCGAAAGATGAATTCTTCGATTAAGGGTGAGGTTGATAATTCTAAAAATGCCACTAGGGAATCCCTAGATATTGGGGCTTCACCTAAAGGTATACTATAGGATTCTTGTATCCGATGGATTATTTTTGAAGCAACATACGCTATACTTGATAGAAGCGGCAGGGAGAGCAGAGGATTCCTAAGATAAATTATTATTCCTTTTTCTCTATTAAGAAGCCATCTTGCACTCTTAATGGAGAGTAATCCCTTCTTAAAGGATATTATGAAACATAGAATATATACCGTTGAGAAAAATGCGAAAATAAGCCCCATGTTAACCTCAAATTGAAAATCTAGGAGTTTAATAAGGTAGATTGATTCAAACGAATAATACTGTGATATCCCCCCATAGAAGAAGAGCCATAAGCTCAGGGGTATGGCAAATATCATAAATAATAGAAGAGTGCAGACCAATATGAGAAGAGCCACATCTAATATGATCATGAATAATTTGCAGCCCCTCATTTAAGCATAAGAGGACGTGATGATTTAAGTATTTCTGGAAGCATTGTTGGCGCTTTATTTTTAGGCTGTTTGCGATGCGG
>Ga0105163_1001022_pt1 | contig 15256 bp, 31 predicted proteins | sample JNZ110809AmetaG_FD_81531 | JGI IMG/M metagenome (GOLD analysis project Ga0105163, IMG submission 81531) | Hot spring microbial communities from Jinze hot spring, China to study Microbial Dark Matter (Phase II) - JNZ 110809A | ecosystem: Environmental > Aquatic > Thermal springs > Hot (42-90C) >... | reverse complement strand
GTGGTGCGGCCGGAGGAGGCCCCGGTGGTACAGCCGGAGGTGGAGCGGGAGGAACGGCGATGACGGCGGGGACAGGCTTGAACGGCCACAGCCCCCTCTTGCGGGCGTACAAAAGGTATCCACCCGTTCCCGCACCAACAAGAACCGCCCCGAGGGCTAGGTATTTCCTCTTCATCTCGCTATGGGTAGCCTTATCGTGTCCCTCGCCGTCCCATACATCAGGCTCAGGTACAGGTACTTCTTGTCGCCCTTCACCCTGATTTTGACGGGAAGCCTAGCCCACTCCTCGTTGACCACTACTGCTGCCTTCTGCACATCGGTTATGGCATAGTAGTGCTTGCAGGCCGAATTGTACGAATCCGTCATAACACCTTGTTTGGTTCCCCCCGAGTGGGTAACTTCGAAATCCTTCTTGGTGCAGAAAGCCTTCCCGTACCAGTACGGGAGCGGGAATTGGTATCTGGCGTAGTAGTAAATGGTGTGGCAGTCGTAAATCAAATCCCCTATCCCCGGGGAAGTTCTCGTTTCCGAATCGCTCTCCCAAACCTCTATGTGGAACAGTCTGGTATCGTCCACCACGAGGTAATCCCTTATCGAGTGGGCGTAGTCCACAAATGTAGTTTTGCCGGGCACGGGAACATACATGGGGGTAAACTTGTAGTTCGTCATAGATACCATCACCTCGGGGTTGGCCACGACCTTCGGGAACAGGATCGTCGATGGGAAATCGAACCTGATCTCCTTATCCCTGTCAAGGGTTACATCCTGCTCAAGTCTGACCCCTCCGTATTCGGCCACCACCCTGTAGGTACCCTCATCCAGAGTGAAGGTTGCCGCCCCTTCCACCGTCGTTTTGAAATCTACTAGGGAACCCGCCAGATAAACGCTCACCGAAACTCCCGTCTGGAGCCTGTTGATGGTGGCATATTTCTCAACGGTATACAGGTCGCTCCCGAACTGGCAGTACCCGTAGGTGAGAACCTTGAGGACATGCTTCGGGACAGCAGGGGGAGTTGGTGGACCCGGTGGAGCTGCAGCAGGTACCAAAGAAACGGTAACCACCAGAGTCTTGCCAGCCACGGCCGTAGCAGCACCCCTGAAGTCCTGGTACCCGGTCTTGGACGCAGTTATGGTGTAGGCCCTTGGTTCCAGATCCAGGAACTTGGCAACGCCCTCGGCATCCGTATATCTTCCCACCCCATCGAGAACCACTGCGGCCCCGGCAACGGGAGCATTGGTGGTGCTGTCAACGACCTTCACCCAGATGTTTCCCTTGCCAGCGGGAGGAATGATCTCTCGGGCCCTCTTGTAAAGGAGGTAGGCTCCAATCCCGACACCCCCGGCAATCCCCCCTACGGCGAGCCACCTCAGGACCCTCATCTTCTCATCATCACCCTTATCAGTTCTATCGCTATTATGGCCCCCACTCCAAGGATCAGGAGTTCACCCAGAAGTTTCAGCGGAGACACCTCCGCCCCCTTTATAGCCTCCGCCTCCTCCCTCGATTTCTCCATGAATTTCTTGAGAAGGTCCTCGGCGGTCTCCTTGGATATGAGCCCCTTCTCTTCCATCTCTCTAATCTCCCTTACCGTGTTGGCTTCAGCCTCGGCCTTTCTGGCGAGTGCCTCAGCTATGGTAGCCCCCTGCGTGAATAAGGGAGTGATGAACTTGATGGCGCAGAGTATAATGGCACCGGCTAGAACCCCAATAATCACGTATGTCAGAAGCGTGGCCGTAGCGGGGTCTATCGGGGAGCCCTTTATGAATATCATCACCCGGGGGTACTCGACCCTCACCTCCAGCAGCTGGGCCGTGGGTGCCACCCCCCTTATCAGAGCACCCACCTTTTCGTAGAAGTACTTGGACATGTACCAGTACTCGCCCCACCCGGCTCCCTCGGAAGGAGTCAGGGTTATGACGGAGTAGTCCGTGGTCTGACCCGGGACGTTGGTAATGCAGTGGGTTATGTTGACCGGAATGGTCCTGCTGATGTAGGCTGTGCTGTAGCTCTCTATGCTGCCCAAGAGGGAATCCGCGACCTTGTAGGCCATGATCCAGCTCCCCGCTGTCATAAGGGATTCGAGGACAGCAACAGACCTGTAGTACTCAGATACCGGAATCCCCTGTTCGGCATACTTCCTGAGCCTTGAGACTATGGTGGAGTGAAGGAACTTCACCGAATCCGCCACCCTCGGTTTGCTGGCCTCCGCCGCCTTCCTGATCTCGATCACGGCGTTCTTGGAGGCGCTGTAGCAGGAGTCGAAGTTCCTCAACCCCCAATATTTAACGGCCTCCGAGTACCAAGCATCGGCTTCCGGAGTCGATATCCCGCACTTGCGAAGAACGTACTTGTAGAAGTCATACCAGCTCATGTAGATGGAACACTCGAACGCGGTATGAACCCCCTGGAAGGCGAGAGTCCTTAAAGCATAGGCCTCGTCGAACCAGTTCACCATACCGCCGACCGCCTTCCGGTCCATCCCACCATTAAAAAGGGGGGATTTATCCGCCGCCTACCGGCCTGCCGCACCACCTGCAGCGGGGGAACGGCTCGAACCAGAGGCGGATGAGTTCGGTCCCGCCGCAGTTCGGGCATTTGAATTCCTGTTGTGGGGGCACAGCCTATAGCCTCCGTAGCAGTACTCCAGCTTTGCCTCGAAGCTCGCGAAGGGGCAGCTTTCCACCTTGGGGCATATCTCCAGGGTCAAGCTAGGTGACCGGCAGGATCCGCCGGAGCTTGATGCCGCAGATGAGGGCAATCACGGAGACGGCGAAGATCTTCAGGGACACGAGGGGCTCATTTGAGTGGTACTCGGCGCTCAGGCAGAGAAGGGTTATGGCAATGATGGCCACTATGGCGACGAGCGGGTGGATCCTGTGCCTAGCCATACCTTATCTCCCCCAGCCTCGACCCGCAGCTCGGGCAGACGAGGGCTTCCACGTTTCCCTCCACCTCGTGCCTCTCCTCCACCCAATCCCCGCACTTGGCGCACCAGATCATCCTCACACCTTCAGGATCAGTCTTATCCAGCCGTCCCCGGCCACGCTCCCTGCCGGTCCGGCCGTGGTCACATTGAGGCGCCCCCCGAGGACGTTCCCCGCAACCAAGTAGGGCTTGAGGTTCAGAACGCTCCTCCCCCTCACCATAGGGGAAGTTAGGCCCGAAACAGAAGTCCTAACAACTTGAGCACTATAATCATAAAGCTCCAACGATACAGTCCCCCCAGTCAATTGTAGGAGAGATACCTCCAAATAGATGGCGGTGACCGAATTATAGATACCGGTAGAAAGGAGGACCCCGCCGTTCTCGCTCTTGACCCCTGTTGAGTCGGCGGGTAAATTCCGTCCGAAATAGGCAATGGGAAGGTGGATTTCGTTCAGAAGATTTGAGAAGGAGAGCTTGGGTTTTGTTATCGAGTTGTCCGGGTGGTCTATTGGAACTGCTCCCCTGTGCTGCTCCAAGGTGGGCGGCTCCCTGTAGATGCCGTCTCGGTCGTCTATCATAGCCTTCGTGCGTACGAGTAAAGTCGAAATACCGTTTGGGCTGTGGGGCCATTTACGTACCTCAGCCTAACTTTTGGAGAAACCACCTCTACTGAGAATCCCATCTTGGTGCCCGCTGTGTAGGGGAAGACGCTCTGGACATCCCACTCCCCGTTGGGGGTGGCCTGCTCGACATACAAGGTCCCGGACTGGTCGGAGTAGCAGGAGCCGAACACCTCCTTGAAAGTCTCGCTGCTGTAGCTGAAACCTACCCACTCCCCGTTGGCGGGCAGGGGCGTAGTGGTGTTGTCCAAGTACACAATGCGGTTGATTTCGTCCAGCTTGGCTAACAACTTCTGGAATTCACGCTCTATGGTAAGTTTTTCGGTAGGGAAGGTAGGCCTGATATTGACCAGCCAGACGGTTACGGTAACGGGATGAGCCGGGTCCTTGTTTATTACTTGGAACCTTACAGACGATGCCGGGTGGGGAACCAGGAAGGAGGTCTGCCTCGTGGCCCCCGGGACGAAGGTGGGCTCGAAGTAGTTCCCGAGAAGGTCGGCCTCCTCGGGAGAGTCGAAGTTGGTATAATCGGCGCTGTAGAGCCACCTTATCTTTATCCCAGCCGTGGCAGCGGGGTCGTATGTTGCCCTGACGACCACCAGGAGTCCCGTATAGGCAGGAGCCCCCCAGTCTCTGGTTATCGTCCCTCCCCCTGGTATGGTTTCTGATATCAGGGGGGACCAACTCTTCTTTTCGGCAGACTCACGATAAATAGCCTCCTCCACGGCGGGGGACACCATGCTCGTCCTCCAGACGTTCCTTATGCCATCCACCACCACCCCGATGATGTGGAGCTCGCCTGAAACCCAGTCTATCCTGAGCTCGTGGGTTCCCGGCCAGGGATAATGCTCCCCCATCTTCTCCCTCACCCAGTACACCCCGTTCACCGGCGGGGCCCTTAAAGCTCCAAAATCCACGTTTCCCAGATCGTTCCCGTCCAAGGTGATCCTGCCCACTCCTCCCGCGCCCCGCCTGAAGACGATCCCGACGAAGGTTCCGTTGAACTGGAAGGTTACGTGCCCCGGTCCGTACAGGGAGTAGACGCCCCCGGTAACGCTCTCATGGTCTAGGGCGGGGGAACCGCCGGACGCATCGGAGTAGCCGGTGAAGAGCATGGCCCCGCACGCATACACGGCAGGGATTACCACTGCCTTCCTTCTGATGAGCTCTAGGTTCCCTGGCGCTATCATACTTTCACTATCTCGCAATCCCCGGACCTGCCCTCTTTCAGCTCCTTAAGGAACGGGAGCAGGCAGGGCCCCGGTGGGTTCCTCGGGTCGATCCTGAACACGATGGTGCGGGAGTTCCCGGACACCTCGCACTCCACCCCGTGGGTCCTGCACCTGTACTTCACAGCATCCGCCACGGCCTTGCCTCCCCCCTAGGCGCGATCTCCACCCCGAGCTGGCCCCCGATCCTCTTGAGCCACGACTCCACCACGGGCCTGTAGAACCTGTCGAACATGTCCGCGGTGAGGAACAGGAGCCTCAGCTCAAAAAGCACGTTCACGGAGGTCTCCCCGTAGTTCCGCACCTCGACCCTGATGTTCTTCCTCTTGGCGTAGAAGATGCTGAAGTCGGGCTCGAACGGCTTAAGCAGGTGGCATTGGGCGAGCCTCACGTCGTCGGCGTAGACGGTGGCTTGTATGTAGGGGGTGTAGGTCTCGGCGTAGATCAGGAGCGGACTCCGCCTGACCTCCACCATCCCCAAGCCGGACCAGTCTAGGAGGAGGGTGGTTTGCGGGATCGGGATGTACGTGTACGGGGGAACACTGAATCCAGTGGTGAAGTGAAGGGGGAAGACGAACCCCCTGAAGGTGTCCCCAGCGGCTATTATTGTCTCCTCTAGGTCCTTCGTGCTAATCCTAGTGGGGGTCTGGCGTCCCGCTTCCGCTGCCATCAGGGCGCTCTCGCCTCGGTCCAGATGGTCGGGACCCTTATCTCCGGCTTGGTGGTCTCCTTCAGGTGGAACCTGAACCCGTAGAACTCTATCTCGCCATGGTCGATCGGGGTAGTTCCAGCGTTGCGGATATCGATGAAGGCCTTGGTGTCCTCGAACTGGTACCACTCGGTCAGGTTCATTAACTTGCCATCTGGCGGGACGAACACGGCCTCGCGCAGCAGGATCCCGGACAAGTCCCTGGTGATCCACTTGGGGTTCCTAGGCTGCTTGAACCCCACTATCTCCAGCAGGGGCACGTAGGGCAGCATCCGGTACTGCGCCAGCTCGTTCCGGGGCATGTAGAGGAACGTCAGCTCTTGGTTCGGCTTCACCTCCCCCGGGTCGAAGTGCCCGAAGTCGTGCCTTATGTACGGTATCGGCTCGGAGAACTCCACCTCGTAGTAGCGGTCGACGGGCATCAGGTGGATGACGTCGCCGACATCCACCACTGGCTCGAACTCCGCCTTGAACGGGTACCGCTCCCGCGACATGTGTGTCTGTCCTCCCTACCTCACGCCGTTTAGGCCTTCTCGCAGACCAGGCCCATCAACACGAAGTTCTCCGCTCCGATGGCCCTGCTCTCCAGCTCGATGGTCAGCTTCTCGCCCGGCTCGACCCAGACGTCCTCGGAGAACAGCACCTTCGGCTCCTGCTGGACGTATGCCGCGTCCACCAGCCCGGTCTCGAACACCGGGCGGACGGGCACCCCCTTCCCGAACCTGATGTTCACCAGGTTCTGGAGATCGGAGGTGAATGCCGCCCCGAAGATGCAGATAACCTTGCCCTTGACCTCGTAGGCGTCCACGTACTTCTCCATGGTGTTGGCGGCGGCGAAGGTGTGCTGGAAGTACGCCACCGTCTTCCCCAAGTCCCTGGCGTCGAGGGTCCTGACCCTTGCCTCCTCCGGGTTCTTTATCACCCCGAGCTTGATGGCCCGGGACACGATATCTGGCTCCACTGAGGCAATCCTGGAGATTATGTCGGGCCTGCCTACCTGCAGAAGGGTGTATTCCCGCTTCATCCTACACTCCTCAGTGGAGGCATTTAAAGCAGGGGATTAAAGTAGTAAAGGGATACCCTTGAAGCCGAGGAAGAACCTGAAAATCCAGATAAAGGTGGACGAGGAACTCTATGCCCAGTGGTGGCAGTTCGTGAAGGGTAAAGGATTTGTTACCCAAGAGCGTGCCCTAAAGAAACTGCTCGAAATGGCTAGGGCGATCGACCTCAAGCCCGGGAAGTACCTCTAGGCCGCAGGCCTAGTAGTAGCCCTCTCTTGGTGCCGTCTTCGGCTCTGTACTCACCGGGGGCTCGGAGCTCACCATGGGTTCAGAACTCACCACTGGCGGGACTTGGACCGTCACCGTGCTGACCTTGGCCGTGGCTCTGACGCCTCCAAGCAGGGCCTTGAGCGCGTCGTACCCCGCGAAGGCGAAGGCGGCGGCCCCGGCTAGGAAGGCCCGCTCCCTGAAACCCTCCGGCACCACAAATCTGGCGGCCAAGCAGGTGACCGCTCCCACCGTTGCGTCGGCGAAGGCCATCCCCATCCTGCCGAGCCTAGCCACGAAGCCGGACGGCAGCCTGCCGAGCAGCGGTTCCCTGACCGCGCTGGTGAGCGCGATGCCGATGCCGATGGGTATCGTCTGCTGCACCAAATAGGGCATCTTCAGAGGCCTTACGGCTTCCACTATCTCCATCACCTATGGCGTTTGGCGGATTTAAATCTGCGCTGCCTCTCGGCGAAGGCGTGGATGAACTCCAGCACCTCCCGCAGGTCCGCCATCGCCATCCTCGCCATCCTCTTCCCCTGCCTGACGTACCTCCTCACTTCCGCCCTGTCCACTTCCGCGAGCAGGGACTCTAGGCGGTTCAGGATCCTCTGCGCCTGCCTGCCCTGCTCGGTGGAGGCGAGCTCCTCCACCAGGCCCCTGACCATGTCCCGAGGGCGCAGCCGGATCTGCACGAAGGTTATCTCCGTGGCCACGATCGAGCCGAAGGCCGCCGCGAAGGTTATGCCCCCGATCCACTCCCAGATCTCCTGCCCGAAGAGGCGGGCGGCGGAGTAGAACAGCGCGATGGGGAGGAGGACGACCAAGTAGAACATCCACCTGCGGCCCCGGAAGGTCCTGACCAGCCAGGACTCACTCGTGCTCAACTGGGACCCTCGTGCAGGTCGGGCAGAGCTCCGGGTGCTCCCCCAGGAACCGGATCAGCTCCACCCCCTTGATCTCAAGCTCCTGGGACAGGTCGGGGATGGGCTGCTTGGCCGACAGGGCCGCCTCCACCCTTTTGCGGATCTCCCTCATTTGCGCGGATATACTCTCGTCCGGGTGCTGCTCCTCCGCCTGCCTCAGCTCGCCCAAGAAGGCGAAGAGGTGTGCGTCCCTCTGGGCGGTTTCCCCCAGCCTCTGGAACTTGAGCACCTCCCCCAAGAGGGTGCGGGCATTGGCCAAGTGGCCCAGCGAGCAGCCTGCGCACTTGAAGGGTGCCCCCATCAAGTCCTGTCCTTCCAGATTTTTACCATCGCCTCTATGAACTGGTCTCGCAGCCTGACCTTCTGGGTGGGGTTCCTCAGCCACCTCTCCAGCTCGGCCCCGATGTCCACGCCCTGCCAGGCCTCCAGCATGGCGCGCGCCCCCCTAGCCAGCGGATCTTGGTTCACGAGCTGGAGGACCAGCCGGAGGCTTCTAACCGCCCGCTCCACGTCCGCGGGATCTGGGGAGAGCTTCACTCGTGCTCCTCCTTGAGCGTCTCCTCTCCGACCCTCTTCCCCAGCGTCCTGGCCACCCCCTTGGTCATGGCCTCGGCGAACGCGGTGAACATGGCTCTCCCGGCCTCCCTGAAGGGATCCTCCACCACCTGCGGCTGCCTAGCCTGCATCAGGGCTGCCAGCCCCTGCATGAACGGGCCGGCCCCCTGCATCAGCTTGGAGATATCGTCAGCCGACCAGCCCCGGGATTTGAGGCCCTCCGCCACCTCCTTGGCAGCAGTGCTTGCCACCCTAGCCTGTCTGCCTTCCTCCCCCAGCAGGACCTCCTCCTCGGCCTCCTCGGTTTTCGGCGGGGCTTGGGCGATCCGCTGCTCCAGCGCGGCCAGCCTCTCCTCCAGCGCTCTTATCCTCTCGTCCTGCTTCTCGGTGACCGTCTTGAGCACGTTCGCCAGCCCGTCCCTGATCCCCTCGATCTGCGATAGCAGCTTGGCCTCCAGGGACGCAATATCCAGCTCGCTGGGCTTCTCTGGTTTCTCCTCCTCGATGAGGGATGGTGCCTCCTCTTCCTCCCCCTCGGCCTTACCCGCCTTCTTCTCCTCCCAGAGCTCGGCCATTACTTCCTCGGGTGTGCCTTGGTCCCCCCGCACCATGGGCACTTATCCAAGCGCTCCGCCTCCTCCCTAGAGGATATGGGTAGGGGGTTGTGGCAGTCCGCGCACTCGAACTTGCCGCGCTTGCTGATCTCCTCCCTTATGTACCGGAGGAGCTCGACAAGGTCCACCTTCTCGGGGTTCCTCGCCCGGATGCCGTTGCACTCCGGGCAGTACCCCACCGCCCAAGCCAGCCGGTGCACCGGCGACTTCTCCGGGGGCTTCGGTGCCTCGGGCCAGAGTTCCTCCGTCATTTCAGCCACCCCGCCTTCTTTGCCGCCTCCTTGAACTTCTCAAAGGCCTCCACGATCTCGTTCTTCGGCCTCTCCGGCCATATCTCGTGCAGGGTCTTCCTGAAGGTCTCCAAGGGTACGGAGGGTACCTCCTTGGGCACCTCCTTCACCTCCACCCTCGGCACCTCCCTGATGACCTCCTTCACGGGGGCCTTCTCCTCCAGCTTCTTCCTTATCTCCTCCACCTTCTCCTTCGGCACCGGGGTCCCGCACCCCGGGCACGGCTCGGTCTCGGGTGGCACCAGCTTTAGCAGGGGCTCGATGGTCCTCTGGATGCTCGTCTTGAACTCCCCGAACTCTCTCGCCAGCTGCTCGAACCTCTCCGGCAGCTCGTGGATCTCCTTGGGCAGAACGCGCTCCGCCGGCTTCTCCTTGGCCTCCTTCGGCTTGGCTTCAACCAGCTCCGGCTTCGGCGCGGGGGCAGGAACGGGCACTGGCTCCTCCAGAATGCTCTCGATTTTCTCCTCTGCCATCCCGTAGTTGGGGCGGGAGGTATTTAAGTCTACCTGCCGAGTTTACCGTGAGATTGGAAAAACCCAAGCTAGTCAAGGTAAGCCCGGAGACCTGGAGGCAGCTGATGGAGCTCAAGCGGCGGACGGGCTTGGAGAGCTTGGACGGGGTGATCCGGCTGCTGCTGACCAAGCAGGTAAACCATGTGCCCTGAGCTGGACGAGGAGGTTGTCGAGAGGCTCAAGAAGTCGTGGAAGCAGGTCGGGCCCATCTACCCGGTAATTTTGACCAAGTCCGGTAAACTCGTCGAGGGCCACCACCGGCTGGCTGCCCACCCCAGCTGGCCTCGGGTCAGGATGAAAACCGACGACCCCTACAAGGCCCTCCAATTGCGCGCGATCCTGCACGGCGCCAGGAGGCAGGTTTCGGAACAAGAAACCGCACAGATTTTGCGCAAAATGGAGGTTATGCTCGAAAAACGGGGGGAAAAACTGCGCCAAAATCGGTTTAAGAAATTGGCGGAAGATACGGGTTATAGCGAAACCTACATCCACCGGCTGCTCTCGACTTACTACCCCACTAGGGAGTCCACGTTACCCGAGGTAACGTCAAAACCCCCCCCTCCCTCCGAGAAATCCACGTTACCCGAGGTAACGTCAAAACCCCCCACTCCCACCGGGGCAGAACTTGGTGAGAAGATTAAGGAGGCGGGAAGGGAGGCTGGCAAGCTAGGCGGGAGGCCCCCCTCTTGGCTGCTCGTCTGCCCGAAGTGCGGCTTCAGGGGACCGAGGCGGGACTTCGGCAGGATCAGGGCGAGCGAGGAGGAGTAGTTGCCGACTCGCAGGGAGCATGTAAGGTTCGAGCGCCCCCTGCTGGAGGCGCTACAGAGGGTCTTCGGCAGGAGGGTGATTAAGCGCACCAGCTACCCGGAGGTCCACCTAGCCAAGGACTTGGCTTGGCCCCTGCTGGGGCCCAAGCACCGCAGGGTCGGCCACGACTTGGGCAGTAACATAGTTCTGGGCGCCGCCTACAAGGACTTGGGCGCCGTTATCTCCGGGATCCTGCACGACTACTTGGACCTCACCGGGGGGCGTGGCTCTTCCAGGTCCCGCTCACCCAGCCCTCCTTACGCTCCCGGCGGGACGACCTCCCCACGAGGGCGTCCCAAGCGAACCTGACCGAGTCCCTGCCGCCATAGAGGCTCGCCACCCTCTTGGCGAAGTCGATGTCCTCGCGGTACATGCGCCTGAAGCCCCCGACCCTCTCCCAGTCCCTTTTCCTCACCAGCTGCACCCTAGTGGGCCAGTAGTACCCGCACAGCCAGTTGTGCGTCCACGTCTCCAGCACCGCCCCCGCCCCCGCGTGGTCGTAGAGCACCTGCCGGGGGTGGACCACCGAGGCCTTGGGATCCAGCCACGCCAGCATCCTCTCCATGGCATGGTGGGAGAAGATGCAGTCAGCATCAACAAATAGCAGCAGGTCGTGGCGGGCGATGCGGGCCCCCCTGTTCCTAGCCTCCGCCACCCCGGACGCCCACGCGCCGGGCCCGTCCGCCACCCCCAGCTCCTCCCAGGTGGGGGTCCGGATCACCCTCGCCCCGAACTCCCGGGCGATCTCCGGGGTGCGGTCCGTGCTGCTGTCGGCCACTATTACCTCGTCGGGCACCATGGTCTGGTTTTGGAGGCTTCTCAAGAGCAGGGGGAGGTACCTCTCCTCGTTATACGCAGGAATTACGACGGAGAGGGCGACCCGCTTCTGGCTCGGCGGGGGTCCCTCCAGGGCGGCCAAGACCTCCCTCCTCCCCAGCTCGTGGGCCACCCAGGAGAGCCCCGCGATGCCGGCGGCCAGCAGGGCCACCTTCTTCTTCATCTTATACGTCCCCGAGGAGGATTTGATGGCAATTCTGGAAGTGAAAGCCACCACGGGACTGGCCGTCCCACCGGAGGTGATCAAGTTCGCCCGGGAGCTCTCGGACAGGATGGGAATACGGGTCCGCTCCCTGACCTTCGTGCCCGGCACCATCGCCTTCCCAGTTGACGGCTTCACCCTAGCGCACGGGATGACGGACGTCTCCACGGGGGACGTGGTGGTTGGGTACACCGACCCCGAGCAGGCCAAGAGGACGATCCTACACGAGTTCTGCCACCTGCTGGCCGGGGAGGCGGAGCACGGTCCGAGGTGGGAGCAGTGCTGGGAGAGGTACAAGTCGATAGCCATGGAGCCGTCCAGCAGGCAGTGGGGGTCGATCCTCTTCTATGCGGCCCTGACCATCGTGGCGGCTGGGATGCTCTACGGCTCGGTGCGCACCCTAGCCCGGCTCCTGCAGGAGTAATTTAACGGGGGGAAATTCTGGATGGAGGAAACTAGGAGGAAGCTGAGCCGGTGCATGGGCTTCTACGGCCTCTGGGTCAGCGACTACGAGAGGGCCCGGGAGGCGTTCGCAACCACCGACATCAGGTGGGTGGACATCCAGGTAAGTGCGCAGGGGCTGGAGACGCTCGCCCGAAGCCTCTCGAAGGAGGGCTGCATCCCGGAGACCATGGGGAGAGAGCTGGAAGAGTGGGCTAGGGCGCTCCAGAGGAACGCGGCGGAGAGGAAGATAGCGGAAACCAGCGGGGCCCTGACGATGCTGTCCGAGCTCGAGCCGCGCATTAGGCAGGAAATAGCGAAAATCTGCCCTGCCCCCGCAGAGCACGAGTAGTCATCGCCCGTCCAGCGCCTCCAGCGCCTCCTTGGTGAGGCCGCAGTACCTCTTCCCCCCTACCTCTAGGACGGGGGTAACCCCGCACTCGGAGGGCGGGATCTCGGAGATCGAGCGCTCCTCGTACTCGATGCCCGAGAGCCGCAGGTACTCCTTCGCTAGGGCGCAGGCAGGGCAGCGGGGGTCCGTGTATATCTTAACCTTTCTGCTCATCCGGCTCCCTCGCGCAGGCAGCTATGAAGCTGAGCATCTCATCCCCTTTTAGGCCCTGTTCCCGGGCCCTCTTGTAGCACTTCAGCAACTTCTTGGGCGTGACCTTCATCCCCCACTCCTCCGGGGATTGGCCCCCAGCAGCTCCAGCGCCCGGGCGTACACCTCGGGGCGGGGGATGGCGATCCCGTCGTAGAGGATCTTGGCCATGTTGACGCAGAACCGGAGCGCCTCGGAAGTCTTCCTCATCCCCGTCCTCTCCATGATTAGCTGCAGAAACCTGTACTCCTCCTCCCCCAGCCTCGTCTTCACGAAGATGCCCCGAGCCATCCCAACCTCCACCGCCCCCCTTATAGCCACGTTCGTGGCCAAATGCCCAAATCCGCTGTTTCCCACCTCTTCCGATGGCGAGCAAAGCTGGCTACAGGACTTGCGGGTCGAAGTACCGCAAGCCCTACAAGGATCTCTGGACTGGAGAGGTCACCCGGGAATCCCTGCGCAGCGCCATTGAGACGTCTGGCGGGATAAAGTGCCTAGTAGACCAGTGGGCCTAAAGCCGCTGGTCCTCTAGGGCACACCCGGGCCGGGCCTAGAGGGGGTGCTAGGCGATGGACCCCGAAGCCCGCCCGCAGCCGGGAAGACCTCGGCCCAGTCCGCACTATTTTCTTTTTTCCCTAGAGGTGGCATGATGCTCGAAGAGGTTACCCGGAGGCTCCAAATGACCTGCTTGCTTATCAACTCCAAGTTCGCCCGCTGTATAGCCTCCTTCCCGGCGGATACCCCAGAGGAGTGCGAGAGGGGGTCCGTGGCGGCCAGCAGGTTCTTCCGGATGGTGCGGCTCCACCCCGAGTACCGCCCGGAGGAGAGGAGGTGCGTCTTCGACCTCAGCTGGAGGGCGGCAGAATGACGCGGGAGAAGGTCCCCACGCTGGCGGAGGCGCCCCGACCCCTCGGAGGGCCGCTACGGGACTGGCTCAAGAGGCTGGCGGACCTGCAGCACGACACGGAGTGGTACGCGAAGCGGTGCGAGTACCCGGAGGCCATGCAGACCCACGGGGTGCTGCGGGAGGAGCTGGCCCGGCTGGAGCGGGAGCACCCACGCCTAGTGAGGGAGTACGAGCAGGGCATGGGCTTCACCCTCCTGGACGCCGCCAACGAGGGGTCCAGGCGGGCAGCGGAGTACATGAGGTTGTTCTGCGGATGCAAGTGAAGCAGTACAGGGTGGTCTGCGAGTCTCCCGACAACTTCCTCACCGGAGCATGCCCGAGGTAGAGGAGCAGTTCAGGAGGCTGGCGGAGGCCGCGAGAACGATGGACGCCTACCGGGTCCTCGTGCTCAGGCACGCCAGCAGGCTCTACTCCCCCGAGGAGGCCGAGAGGAAATTCGGGCGGGTGGTCACGGCGCCGGAGGCCATCGAGGAGATCATGGGGGACATAAGGATGGGCAGGCTGGAGCTCCGGAACACCTCCAAGGTGTGCTCCCAGTGGGGCTGCACGGACCTGAAGTCGTTCCTGCGCGACGTGGACGGGTACTACCGCGCCTCTGGGGCTAGGGCGAGGGAGGAGTACAGGCTCAAGAGGGAGCTGCTGAAGCTGAAGTGATGGGGTGCGAAGCCGAACTGGAGGCGTACAGGCGGTCCCTCCACAAGCTCAGAGAGGCGGGGCTGGATCCCTACTACCCCGGGGCATCGATCCGCAGGGAGGCCATAAAGGACACCCTGACGAGGGCCCAGCTGGACGCCTACCTCGAGCACTTGAGGGCTAGGGCGGAACTGCTCAGGTGCGCTCGGGCGCCAGAATAGGGGGAAATCCCCCGCCCGAACATGGATAAATACCCCCTCTGCGAGGGAGAGATGACACGGTGGCCATTCATCCTGCTCGGCCTGACGGGAGTGGGAGCGGTTTCCTACTTCGTCTACCGCAAGGTAACAGCGAAGCCAGCCGTGATTACACCGCCTCCAGCGCCGCCCGCAGCGCCTCCAGCGCCGCCACCGGCACCACCCGCCGTGCCGCCAGCGCCGCCACCGCCTCCACCGCCAGCGGTCAAAACTCTGACGTTCAGCGCAGCCAAGTTCCCGGGGGCAGGCGGACCCAACGTCATAGAGATCGTGACCGACCTCGGATCAGCGGGAACGGTTATGGCCGGGGCCATCGACGAGTGGAAGACCTTCTCGGTGAGCATACCGGCCAACGCCACTTGGGTGGAGATCCTCAACCGCAGGGACGGGAGCGCGCTGAGGATCAGGAAGTACCCGATGGTGGACGGCAAGGAGCTGAGGACCATTATCGCCCGGTACGGCTACTACGACGAGCGCGCGGACCACTGGGTGACGGACGGGCTGAGGTTCTCCCTCACCGCCTCCGAAGAAATCTCAACCATCAGGCCGGGATACTATTAGGCACCAAGCTCGGCGGATTCCCGCCTTTCCAGGCTTGCGCCAGTGACCTCCAGCGACCTCTCCAGCACCGTGGAGAGCGGCTGGCAGAAATTTTCACGGTACTCGCAGCTCCGGCACATCCAAGCGGGGCAGGGGGGTAGCACCTCGGGGTTCCCCGCCTCCAGTGCCCGCTCGAGTGCCTCCTTGATCCTTATCATCTCCAGCCTAATCTTATCCAAGTCGTCCACCTCCACGTCGTAGACCCGCAGGTCGGGCAGCTCCCCCTTCCCCCCTAGCCCGAGGACCCAGAGCTGCCCTCTCGGCTGCCCGAGCATGGCGCAGTAGTAGCGGAGCTGCCTGATCCACTCCGGGTGGTCCCTCT
>Ga0105163_1001013_pt1 | contig 15385 bp, 11 predicted proteins | sample JNZ110809AmetaG_FD_81531 | JGI IMG/M metagenome (GOLD analysis project Ga0105163, IMG submission 81531) | Hot spring microbial communities from Jinze hot spring, China to study Microbial Dark Matter (Phase II) - JNZ 110809A | ecosystem: Environmental > Aquatic > Thermal springs > Hot (42-90C) >... | reverse complement strand
TCCAACAGAATTTTATCTTGGTACATTGGGTCTGTACGCGGGGGTGTCCGAGTGGTCAAAGGAGGCAGGCTTAGGACCTGCTGCCGTAGGGCTGCGTGGGTTCGAACCCCACCCCCCGCACCAATTTACCGGTAAAAATTTATATCCCAGGTCTGAATTTATCCTTCTCGATGACGTATGCCTCGTGTTGGTAGGGTAAGACTGAGACTATTAAGGAGTAGATCGTCTATATTTGTCTGCCTTCTCTGGAGATGGTTGAGGATTGGAGGGGGTGGCTGAGAGAGCTGGTATCGCTGTCTAAGTTTGTTATTGAGTGCGTCCTAGACTCTATTAGGCGTAGGGGAAGGAATTCGCCCTTCAGCGGAAAACGAACGGGGCCCTCTGAGATAATCTATACTTTAAGGTTTCATTATGGTCAACTTCAAGTGTTTTTGGATTAATAATTACCCCATAATCCTTTTTAGCGCTTTCTAATGAAATATATCCATTAATAACATCTTCACGCACTTTTTCTGGGTCTCTTTCAAATGGATCTCCATACCCGCCCCCACTGCCAGCAACTATAATGACTAGGTCGTCTGGCTCTAATTCTATGTGTGGATCTTTTAATACTTCAAACACTCCTCTTTTTCTAGAAACAATTGTCACATAATTCCTTAAGCCCTCTTTTCCTCCAAAGAAGCCCCTATGCGGTGTTTTACCCTTTTCTACCATACAACTAAAGACTGCTGGAGATAAGCATCTAACTTTCAGCTGCATGCCAAGCCCACCCCTATTTCTTCCAGCACCTCCACTATCTGGTATAAGTTCCATTTCCTCTACAATGAGGGGCGCGCTATTTTCGATAACTTCAGCTGAATGTCCTCTCATTAAACCGCCACCACCCTCAACTGGACCAGCTGCATTATCTCCATCAAAGAGATAACCTCCACCTCGCCCAACCAACGCTGTTAAAAGAGTAGCCCAGAATTTACCAGTTTTAGGGTCTGTTCCAACAATATTTCCGCCAACTGGAAACAGTCCATATAGTGGCGCAACTTTTTCAGGTAAGACATGAGAAAGCGCCTCAAAAATTAAATGTATTATGGGCACGGCTGGAAACCACCAAAGAAAAGTCGGTGTGTCAGGTCTTGGGTTATAAATTGTGCCTTCTGGAGCAAATACTTTAATTGGTTTGAAGCAGCCTTCAACTGCTGGTAGCGTTGGTGTAGTAAGCGCTTTAATAGCTGTTTGTGCAACTGAGTATGTGCATATGAATGGACAATTTACTGGACTTTTTTGTTCGGGTGCTGATCCAGAAAAGTCCACATATGCTTCACTATTCCTGATAGATACTGTAACTTTAAGTTCAATGGGTTTATCATCTCCATCCAAGCAATCTTCAGCAGTATATATGCCTTCAGGAATTTTCTCTAGGGCAATTCTAGTCATACGCTCGCCATACTCATGTAAATAATTTATACATGTTTGCATCACTTTTTTCCCATACTTACTTAAGAGTTCAACAACTTTTACTTGAGCAAAGCGACATGCTGATAAAAGTGCCTGTATATCGCCCCATATAAGCTCTGGGCATCTAGTATTTAATTTTATAATCTCCCAGACATCCCGGTTCAATTGGCCTCCTCGATAAAGCTTTAAGGGAGGTATACGTAGTCCCTCTTCAAAAATATTTTTAGCATCTGTAGGAAATGGATCCCTTGCTCCTATATCTGGTAAATGGGCAGTGGCAGCAGCATAACCAAATAGTTCTCCATCTTGAGCATATATAGGCATAAATAGCAGTAGATCTGCTGTATGAGAACCTGTTAAAAATGGGAGGTTCGAAATTATGACGTCCCCATCTTTAAAATCCTTAAAATCGCCATAACGTAAACATTGTCTAATAGCAGCTCCCATCTTAGCTGAAAACAATAGTACACCAGAGGATTGAGCAATAATTTGAGCTTGCTCATCATGAATTGAAAAAGCGCAATCACGAGTCTCGTATAAATATGTTGATACACCAGTACGATAAGCTATTTCCTGCATGCTTTCAGCTATCGTTAGCAGGCTATTTCTGATGACTTCCACAGTAATGGGATCCACTCTCAAGAACTTACCTCCTCACATGACTTTAATTATTAGGTTGCAATAGTTATCAACATATAAGTTTTGATCGGGTAAAACAACGGTTGTATGAAATGGTTCTTCGATAATAGCTGGCCCCCTAATTAAGTTCCCTGGCATAAGCTTATCCCTTTCATAAATGTGAAACTCCACGTTCATCCCCTTATAAAAAATGTTTCTCTTTCCCTTCAAAGCTTCTTTCTGAATATTTGCAGTTAAATTTTCACTTTTCCTTAGCGGAACCTTCTTTATTCTCTTAACGAATCTAACCCTCAAATTAATTATCTTTAATGGAAAGTTTAACGTGTAACCATATATTGACTTATAAACTTTGTTAAAAGATTCCATTATATCTTGTTTTAGAGTACCTATTTTTACTGTGTGGAAAAGGGGAACTTCTATGTAATGTCCCTGTCCCTCATAACACATGTCAAGAAATCTTAGAACTTCTATTTGTTCTTCTCTCAATAGATTTTTTCCTTCGATCTCCATTTCGCTAAAGACATTTATTATGTCAGCTTCATCTACTTCGTTTAGAGACTTTATATAGCTGCGAGTAACAGTATAAGTAATATCCATGTTTAGAAGTCCCCATGCCGAGAAAACAGCTGGATTTGGTGGAATAACTACTTTGGGAATAGATAGATCTTTTGCTATATCGGAGGCAAAAAGGCCGCCCGCACCACCATAAGATATTAGGGTGAAATCCCTTGGATCATATCCTTTGCCAATAAGCACCTTACTCATAGCATTAACTATGTTATTCTTGGCTATAGTGAGAATACCATCGGCAGCTTCATATAAATTAATTCCAAGTCTATTAGCTATACTTCGAACCCCCTTTTCAGCCAAGTCTTTCTTAAGTGGTATTCTTCCACCCAAAAAGTAGTTTGGATCTAAAAAGCCTGCTACAACAGCGGCATCTGTAACTGTTGGCTCTTTTCCACCTTTATCATAACACATTGGACCTGGATTTGCACCTGCACTTTGTGGCCCAACATGTAATAGTCCCCCCTCGTCCACCCAAGCTATACTGCCCCCACCAGCTCCTATGGAATGAACTTCTATGCTTGGCAATAGTATTGGATAACCCGCAATCTCATACTCACGTTGTCTAATCGGGCTTCCATCCTTAATAAGCGCAATATCACAACTTGTTCCCCCAATATCCATGGCTATGGCGTCCTTAAGTCCTAACTCGCTTGCGATATAAGTGGCGCCTGCAACGCCGCCAATAGGACCTGATGAAACTATAAAAATGGGTTTATCTTTTACAATATGTGTATCGAGAACTCCTTCTGGTCCTACAATAAAGATTTTTCCAAGAAATCCCGCTCTTCTTAGTTTCTCTTCTAACTTTTCGATGTAGGCGTTAACTATCTTCGCAATATAGGCGTTCAAAACAGTTGTATATGCTCTTTTAAACTCTCCATATTCGCGTGTTATCTTATGGCTCGGTGAAACATAAACATCAGGCAAGAGCTCCTTAATTAAATTTGCAATAATATTCTCGTGCTCAGGATTAATATATGAGTGAAGTAAGCATATAGCGACAGCTTCGATTCTTCTTACCTCAAGTTCCTTGATAATCTCTCTTATTTCTGCCATATTAATGGGCATTATGATTTTTCCATTACGATTAATTCTTTCACTTACACCAAAACGAAGATGTCTGGGAACAATAGGTGGAGGTTTTTTCCAGAGAAAATTGTATAATTCCTTTATAGGTCTTTCAAAGCCATACTCTAGAATATCTCTAAAGCCCTTTGTCGTTATAAACGCTGTTTTAGATCCGCTCCTATTTATTATGCAGTTTAGTGCAACTGTGGTGCCGTGAATTAATATATTTACTTGCCTAACATTTAATTTGATATCTTCAAATGCATTAAAAACCCCTTTACTGAAATCATCAGGTGTGCTTGAAACTTTACCTACGGTTACCTCTAGAGTATCTTCATCTATGCAAACTATATCAGTAAATGTCCCGCCGATATCTATGCCAACACGTTTCATATTAGCTCTGAAAATAAATTTACGATATTGTGTATATAGGTTTTGACGCAGAATGATGGCAGGGGTTAATTTTACGTATAAAACGGAAAAATGTTTTAATTGGCTTTGTATGAGGACTTTTGTGAATTGGGCAGGATAAGACTTTTCGCTTTTTGAGGTAGGCTGTGTATGCAGAGATACGTGGGGCTGTGGTAGAGCTGAAGAAAATTGTTGAAAAATTTCTAGAAATCCTCTAAATAATGATTAGTTATGGGACTGAGGAAAAATATCATTTAATGAAAATATTGTGGTTGAGAAATATTATTCTTTTTACCCGACTATTTACCAAATCCTTAACACAAAACATAAGAGAGAATAGATAAAAACATATAACTTATAACTTAAATCTTGAGTTGCTACGCCTCTTAAATACCTAGATATGCTTTTCTAATGGTGCCATTTGAAAGTAAATCTTTACCTTTTCCCTCCTTAATTATTTCTCCATTTTCTAAAATGAAGCCTTTGTCTGCCATGTTTAAGGCGGAAAAAGCATCTTGTTCGGCCAATAATATAGTTATGCCTTCCTTCTTAAATTCATGAATCTTCTCAAAAATATGCTTTTTCATGAGAGGTGATAAACCGAGTGTAGGTTCATCCAACATTAATAGTTCTGGGCCGCTCATTAAGGCTCTCCCTATCGCAAGCATTTGTTGCTCTCCGCCACTTAAAGTCCCAGCTAATTGATTTTTTCTTTCCTTTAGTCTAGGAAAAATTTCAAATACTTTTTTTAAAGATTCTCTAATTTCATCTTTTCTTTTTATGTAGGCGCCTATTTCAAGATTTTCGAGGACCGTCATTTCGGGAAGAATTCTTCTTCTTTCGGGACATAAGGATATTCCTCTTTTAATTATTTGATCTGGTGACAAATTATCTATTCGTTCTCCCTTAAACAGTATAGATCCTTTTGCTATTTTTCTTAAGCCCATTATTGACGTAAGAAGTGTTGTTTTTCCAGCTCCATTTACACCAACTATGGCAGCGAAATAGCCTTTTTCAATTGTCAAGTTTATATTTTTTAGTACAGCAATGCTGCCATAAGATACGTGAACATTATTTAACCTAAGAAATTGCTTCACCCCCCAGATAAGCTTCGATCACCCTCTTGTCTTGGGCTATTTCTTGAGGAGATCCCTCAGCTATTTTTTCACCTTGACAGATGACTATTACCCGTGTTACCAATTTCATGATAATCTTCATGATATGTTCGATCATAATTATTGTTATTCCCTCCGAATTTAGCCTTTTAAGCACACTTTCTAGTGCAAGTACATCTTCATAACTTAATCCTGCAAATAACTCATCAAGCAATAATAGTTCTGGTCTAGTTGCTATTGCTCTAGCTATTTCTAACTTTTTAAGATCGCCATGTGACAGGGCAGAAGCCTTTTGATCTTTTTTATGAAATAGATCAAACCTTTTTAATATTTCTTCAGCCTGTTTTTCTAACAGGGATTTGGGTTTTTCCCTTTTATTGAGGAGTGCCACTAGAATATTTTCTAAAACCGTCATGTTAGGAAACGAGCTGGTAAGCTGAAATGTTCTTGCAATCCCTTTTCTCGTAATAGCATATGGTCTTAGATTTGTTATTCGCTCTCCTTTAAAAATTATTTCTCCCTCATCAGGTTTAATAAAACCCGATATAATATTGAAAATTGTTGTTTTCCCTGCTCCATTCGGACCAATAATACCCAAAATTTCTCGAGGTTTAACATAAAAATTTAGATTTTTAATCGCCACTAAACCACCAAATTTTTTAGTTAAATTATGACACTCAAGCAGGTACATACAAAAACCTTTCTTGTAAGGAAATATATAAATTTATCCTTTTAAAAGTTTAACGCACGTGCTTATAATTCATGTCAAAAGTCCATCAATAGAATAGGGCGAGATTGTAAAAATAAATTAAATTAGTAATGAACACTCCCTACTGAATTAATTCTCTCTTGTGAAGCAATCATTTTAGTGCAAAAGCATCCTAAACTGGAAATAGTGAATATGCTAAAATTCAATTCACTACAATTTTAACGCCACTTCCGTTGCTTCTTGAATTGCGGCCATTAGATTTCTAGGAGAGCGCGCATCTCCAATAACCCATAATTCAGGCACTTTATCTTTAAGCTGAGTATAAATTTCTATATTTGGCTCTACGCCTAGTGCTAAAACTATTGTATCAAAGCCAAGCGCTTGCATTTCTTTCCCGTATTTCTCAAATATTACTCCATCATCTAAGAATCTTCTGATTGTACATCCACTGTGAAATTTCACATTATGTCTTCTCAACCTCTGCATCAGAAGACTTTTTCGAGGGGAGGGAAAGCTCGCTACGTCTTTAGGCGAGATATCTATAGCTGTTATGTGACAGGAAATTTCTATAAGATAATCTACAGTATTATATAAAGCCATGCCACATCCAACAACCAACACTTTATTACCCAGTTCTTTCTCTCCATCCAGTACCTCAAAAAAAGTTGTGTAACGATCATTTTCTTCCATATTTATTTCTCGTGGGATGATGGGCTTGCCTCCGGTAGCAATAATCACAGCATCAGGATTATAAGCAATTATTTCTTGCGCGGTTGCCTCAACGCCTAGTCTAAAGATGACGTGATACTTTCTGCACATATTAATAAGATAAGAAATAAATTTAGTAATTTCATGCTTAAAAGGTATTTTGGCAGCTTTTTGAAGCTGACCGCCAAGGTTAAAGTCCCTCTCATATAGCGTGACATGATGCCCTCGCGAAGCAGCGATCCATGCCGCTTCTAAACCAGCGGGGCCCCCACCAATTATTATAACAACTTTAATCCTAGCAGATGGTTCAATTTTCAGTTCATCTTCGCGTCCGCTGAAAGGATTAACAGTACATCTTAAACCATACTCTTTTACATATTCAGGTAGGCACCCTTGAAGGCAGTAAATGCATGGGCATATTTCATCCAATTTTCCGGAAGCTAATTTATTTGGAAGATACGGATCGGCGAGGGAGGGTCTACCTAAAGCTACTAGGTCAGCAAATCCTAGATGAAGAGCATTTTCAGCCAATAAAGGATCATTTATTCTACCAACAGCAATTACGGGTATATGAACAGCCTTTTTAATCTCGTAACTGGCGGAAAGAAGAAAGCCCGGTGGTATTTCTGGTGGGGCAATTATATATTGGGAACTCGCAGCTAAACCTACAGAAAGATCAATACAATCCACTCCTGCCTCTTCTAACATACGCGCTATTACGAGGGTTTCACTTAAAGTTCTACCGCCTGGAACTTTTTCTTCGGCACTTATCCTGAACAATAATGGAATATCGTGACCGACTTTCATTCTAATATCCTTGATTATTTCTAATGGAAATCTCATTCTATTACGTAGGTTACCACCAAATTCATCTGTACGCCTATTTGTGAGCGGGGACATAAACTGCGCAATTAAATAGCCATGAGCTCCATGGATTTCAATTACATCAAATTCCGCCTCGTAGGCTCTTCGAGCTGCATCTCCAAATTTCTCAATCAGCTGGTAGACCTCTTCCGTAGATAGTTCATGCGGCTTTTCTTTAAACACTGGACAAGGAATTGGAGAGGGAGCAACGGGTTTAATTCCCACTAATTTAGTTTGGCGTCCTGCATGAGCAAGCTGAATACCAATTATGCCGCCTGCTTGATGCACTGCACCTGTTAATTTTTTTAATCCTTCAATAAATCTATTGTCCCATATATTAAGCCCGCATGTACGAGCCTTTGGTAGGCTGCCTGAAGGGTCTACTGAAGTAAAACCTTCTATTAATAGACCCCAGCCTCCTCTCACTCTTGCTAACCAATAGTCAATCAATTTTTGGCTAACAGTGCCGTCTTCGCGAGCTAGACCCGTCACCATAGGTGGCACAACAAGCCTATTTTTAAGCTCTAAATGACCAATTTTAATAGGTGAAAAAAGTTTTGGAAATTTATCCATTTCCTTCAGCAAAGATCTGCCTCCAGTAACAGTATTTGTGAAAATTTTTATATTTTAATTTAACTCTTAAAATTTAGCCAATATCTGGGCCGTTAATCGTCCCCTACATGATGGACATAACTTCAGTATTGTCTCATTTACCGGCTTATCAGCTAAACGTCTCTTAATGAAGTTGATGATTGGCGCCGTAATAAACTGTTTCTGGCACAGCTCACAGGTGACAATAAGATTTACAGGTCCCTTTCTTAACCTCAGTTTTCTTAACGCTCCTATTACTTTGGGAATGTTTATGCCGCGCACGCACTTTACATTGCAGGAAAAGCATGCTGTGCATATCCATATATCTTTTGTCTCCAAAATACTTTCTTCACCATAACATATGGCTTTGAAAATTTTGCGTATGGGTATTGTCATCTCCGATGAAAATATGCACCTTACAGTGCATAAACCACATTCTATGCACTTAGACACTATTTCGCCACTAATTTGTTGAATGCTCTCTAAGAGTTTGCTCATAATTTTACGTCACCTTTTTGCTGTAGCCTAAGCAATTATATGGGAGCCCACCGAAGTATTTCCATGTCAGCTTTCTCTAGTGCCATTTTTAGGGCATCTGCCACATCTTCTAATCCAAGCTCTTTAAGCTTCTCTTGAGTTGGGATTCCAGTTTCGGGATCATACCCTCTAAGTATGCAATAATCTCTCCCAACTTTTCTCTGTCCTTCAACATCAGCGGGACGAATAATAAAGACCTCAGAGAGTTTCCATGATGGAAATGGCATTATTACTCTTATTTGGTCCAATGGTTTTCCAATGACTGGCCGTTGACCAAGAAGAGCATAACATAATGCGTTATAGGCATCTCTAAAAACTATGGCTTTCTCCGCATAAAAACGGAGCTGTTTAACACTATAATCTTTACCTGTTACAGCACGAAGCCATTTCACGTAATGCTCAAAACCGAAGGGCACCCCATAGTGTGCTAACCACGTGGATTGCACATCGCAATGCCCCGTTAAGTCACCCAGCATGAATTCATCTTCCTGAAAAACAACCATCTTAGCAACGTTTTCATTATATTTTGCAGGCTTCGCTCTCCAAATATTTTCATAATTAACTATTCTCTTACATTCTTTTGAAATCCATTTCTCTATTAAGTTTCTGGCCTCTTCCTCAGACATTTTGAAATATCGTTTAAACACGATTATGTTGGTAAATGCGTCTCCAAAGAAGGGGAGTCGTGTTAATTCGCCAGGCCTATATTTGGCTACGGGACCTTCATCTAAGCACAAATCTATCCAAGCGTAGGGGTCAGAGTTGTCAAATTGATCCGCTAGACTCAAAGGCCATCCTTTTAGCTGGGAAGCTGAGACTATTCCATCAGCAAATAGTTTTCCAAAACCTTCTTTTTTAGCAATCTTTTCTATAAGTGTCTTTATTGCTTGCCTATTGTTCCATATCATTGGCACACCATCGGTATCTTCAGCAGTTATTAGGCCTTTATTATAGAGTTCCATCAGCCACTCCCCAATTACTTCAACTGGGTGACAGTCTATTCCATACTTGTTCACCAGCAGAGTTCTTTCCCACCATGCATCAAGGTTAGTTCTATCATACATTCTTTGTGTGGAAAATGCCGCATAAAGGGTGCAGTAGGCGGCTCCACTACCTATGTGTGGAAAATCAAAGAGCTGCATGCATTGTATTGGACAGAAAGCGCAGCCGTAAGAACCTACAAGATATCTTTCTCGGAGTTCATCCCCCATAGGTTTTACTTCTAGACCAGTTGCAAGTAGGTAACCATCAATAAACTGTCCACTAATCCCCTCAGAGTGTAGCATTTTAGCCCAATACTTCGCATCTCCCCTTTTTATCTCCTGCCAGAACTCATCCCAAAGCTCACGTAACCCTTCAGGATCGGCCACCTTTACCCCCCTTGTCCCTCGAACCGCTATAGCTTTCAAATTCTTTGATCCCATAACAGCGCCAAATCCCCTTCTAGCCGCTGCAAAAGCAAGCTCATGTAATATGCATGCATATACAACGAGGTTCTCCCCTGCTGGGCCAATACAGGCCACCTGAACCTCTGGGTCCTTGAGTTCCTCTTTAATTTTGTGTTGCGTCTCCCACGTATCTAAACCCCACAGATGTTTAGCGTCTCTTATTTCAACGTTGTCATTATCTATGTATAAATATACGGGGGATTTTGCTTTACCCTTAATGATTACATGATCATATCCTGCAAATTTAAGTTCGGATGGGAATCCTCCTCCCATGCCAGTAAATGTGCAAGGGTAGTTTGCTCTATATGCGGATCTTGAGAGCCATGTGGCTTTATTGCCAAAGAGCGTTCCAGTTAAGGGACCAGTGTTTATTATTAGAGCATTTTCTGGGTCAAGAGGTTTCGTAAGAGGTGATACATTATCCCAAAGAAGTTTCATTCCAATTAATGCGCCACCAAAATAGTCGTCGACGTACTTTGAAGTTAAGTCATAGATTACTTTTTCTTCTGTTAAATCAATAATCAATATTTTGCCAGCCCAACCATACATTTTAAATGATCACCTTCCTTATTATTTCCCTGAATCTTTCAGCGCGAGATATCGCAATAGCGCGACTTGCCCTATCAGCGGGAACTAACTTTATAGCTTCATCAAAGCAGTATTTTACGCATTGTGGTTCCCCGATTCTTTCACATAAGTTACACTTTAAAGCAACATGTTTTTCAATATCCACGCTTATTGCGCCGATAGGGCATGCTGCCTCACAGAGTCTGCAGCCAATACATTTCTGTTCATCAACTACTAGAGCACCCTTATTGTTTCGATATATAGCGCGTACCGGACATACTTTTTGGCAATAAGCTTCTTCACATTGTTGGCAGACTACAGGTACACTATAAAGCAATCCTGCCGGGGATCCTTTAATCATTCGAATAACTTTAATGCGGGACTTTGTAGGATTAAAAATTCCTTCATTTATAAGACTGCAAATGGCCTCACATACACGGCACCCACTACACTTACTAGGATCAACAATAATTTTACTTATAACGGTCAATATGTAACCCCTCTCTTACAATAGTTTTATCTTAAATATAAATTTTAGAAAAAAACTTTTGGATAGGCGCCTGGAGGAAAAGGAAGTTATAATGCGAAACAGGTTCCGTAATAGCTTTCTAAAGTTTAAGAAATGATCGCAGTCTTTCTTGGATGAAATTTACAATTCCTTTTGGGATTAATAGAATAAATATGATGAGGAGCACCGCATATATTATGTCTGAGCCTCTCAAGATTATCGGCCTAAAAGCTTCTGAAAGAAATGTTATTAGGTATGCGCCGAAAATTGGGCCATAAAGGGTTCCTATACCACCTATTGTACTCATCACAATCGCTCTAAATGAGAGGCTAATTGTTAATGCTCTTGGGCTTATCACCCCTATGTAAGAGGCGAAGAATGCGCCGGATATAGCGCTGAAAAAACTGCTTATAGTAAAAGCAAGAAGTTTATAAGCAGCGGTATTTATGCCTACAGCTTCAGCTAAATCCTCATTTTCACGCAAAGCAACAAGATAAAGTTTTAGCTTGCATTTTACCACATAGTGCATAATTATTAAGGAAGATAGAAGTAATGCAAGCGAAGCATAATAATTATGAATTATGCCGTGAAGCATGCGATTGACTTGAAGCCCCTCTTGCCCCCAGGTTACACTAGGAAATGCCAATATGGTCGTTCGTACAGTCTCTGAGAAAGCGAGCGTTCCCAATGCCAAATATGCTCCCTTCAATCTCAGACATGGTACCCCGACTAAAAAACCGATGATTGCCACTAATATCCCGCTTAAAAAGAAACTTAGAGCTGGCGGAATATTAAACCAGTCTATTAAAAAACCATAAAAGTAGCCTCCTAATCCAAAATAGGCTGCGTGACCCAAACTTATTTGTCCTGCATAACCGGAGATAATGTCAAATGATGCGGCGAATATAGCGTAAATATTTGATAAGATTAATAAATCTAAAATATAGTAGTTTCCCAAAAAAGGGAAAGTTGCCAGAAGGAGCGCTAAGAGAAGAGAGGAGAGCTTAAAAGGGTTTTTGATTTCCTCTAGTATCTTCACGTTTTTCCTCCCCCAAATATGCCTCTAGGCCTTATCAATAATATGAGGAATATTGAGATGAAGTAGCTTACTAAGCGTAGATTAGTGGAAATAAAGTAGCCGACAAATGACTCTATGATACCGAGGATAAGACCGGCCGCCACCGTCCCAAATACGTTACCTAAGCCGCCAAAAATTGCTACCGCTATTGCTACACCCATAAATTCCCAACCTATTGAGGGATCAAACATGTAAATTGAGTTAAGTAATATACCGGCAACGCTCACTAGGGCGCATGATAGTCCCATTGTTATCATTCTAACTCGTTTAACCGGAACACCGTACATTGCTGCTACCTCTTCATCTTGCACAATAGCACGTATCGCTTTACCCATTTTTGTATACTTCAAAAAAGCCCATAAACATAATGTTATGAATATGCTTAAAAATAGCAGAATGATTCTATTCGTGGAGATCTTTATATTATACATATCTATTGTACCTGAAATTAGAACCGGATTCATTATATAAACTGGACCTATAGTTAAATATATCACTTGTTCAATAATCATACCTATACATAATGTTAAGATTAGCAAGCTTTCCTTAAAGGCTCTTAAAGGATACAAAACTAATTTTTCGGTTAACAAACCTAATGCCGTCACAGAAAGTATTGCAATAATAACGCCCTCAATGAAGCCCATGTCCAAACATCGATAAATAAAATATGTAAGATAAGCAGATAAAACCAGAAAAATCCCATGTGCAATATTCAAAACACGCATCACTCCAAAAATGAGTGAAAAACCGGCACTCGCTATGGCATATAAGGCGCCAAGTGCTAATCCATTTATAAGCAGCTCAATTATCTTTCCAATCATTTACGATTCCTCTCTTATCCTCAAATAAAATAGAGGAAATATATAGGTGATAACTGATTACTACGGTGGCAATTCAAATGCTTTTTCAGCAAATTCCGGCGGATATATCACGTATGGATAACCGTTTTTCCATTGACGGATATAGTAGTATCTAGGATAGCCTTCTCCCATCTCCTCAAGCCATGCTGGGGCGTGGTTCCTCATGTTTATCCTAAGTCTTCCTCTAACTCCTACAATCTCGGTTTTCGGTATTGCATCTAAAATGGCATTCCAATCGGTGCTGCCTGCTTTCTCTATAACAGCGGCAATAAAGTATATAACGTCATAGCCCGCTGCAGTCTCATGACTAAATGGATGGTAGCCATATTTCTCATAAAACTTCCTGCAAAATGGAATAGTTTTCTCAGTAACTGATAAGTTCCAGCACCAAGTTCCAATACATAAGTAGTCAGCTACTTCTGGGCCAACTATTTGTGGGAACTCCCACGAGGTCGGAAGGGCACCGGAGACATAGGATGGTATTTTAAGTCCTCTTTCATATTTTTGTTTAAAGTAAGTTGCTTCAACTCCTGTAACCACAAAGTTATAAATGGCATCAGGCTTTAATTCTTCTAATCTCATTAAAACATCAGTAAAGTCTTTACATCCTATCGGATAAAAAATCGTTGGCAGGACCTCTATACCTCTTTCCCTCGCGAAGTCACGAATCATCTTCTCTAACCGCTCGAAACCAGCTCCAAACTGCTCTGCAACAAGGGCAAGGGTCCTTGCTTTTACAATGTCCGCTGCGAAAGTTATGACTGATTTCGCGACAGCTCGATCAGTATATGCAAAACAAAAGAGATTATCCCATGTACCTGGATATTCCTCAGTAATCACCATAACAAGAGGAGTGGCTGGTCCAATAAACGGAATTCCCACTTCATCAAGGTAGTCGAGGGGAGCCCTCTCTTGTCCCAAGATTCCTGACATGACATGTACTTTATCGACCTCAACCAATCTTTTGCATGCCGCTAAACATTTTTCAGTTTCTCCCATATCATCTATAACAATAAGTTCGAGGGGCCTACCTAATACTCCACCTTTCTCATTTATCTCTTCGACAGCTAATCGCATTCCATCAAGCTTCTCCCGGCCAATTTTAGATGCTGGTCCTGTTAGCGGCAAAACAACTCCTATCTTTACTGGCTCAATAGGAATAGAGGTGGGGCCTCTCGTGGAATAATAGTAGTAGACAACGCCTACAACAAGGACCACAATTATTACTGCAATAATAGCCGCTTGAATTTTTGAAATCGCCTTTTTGTTCCTCACCTCTTATTCCCCAAAAAGAAAGTAATTAATCATTCATCTTAAATAATTTTTCTATAAAGTAAAGCCCTCCAAATATTTGCATAGTCTCCTGTTAAAGATTATTGACACTTATGTAATTCCGGGCTAGAGAGGAGCTTAACATATCGGTATCCTTCTATGCGCTAGGTCTACAGTAAATTTATCTATAATTCTCTAGTTCATATTCAACCATCTCCTCGACTTTCCTCTTAATGATGTCAAAACATGACTTAGAGTCTATAGTTAATTGAACAGCCGCTATGACTGGCTGATCTAATGGCTGACCAATCTTGCTCAGCATCCAACGGCTTCTGGAAGTGGAGCGATGGGTTAACTTCAACAAGCAGGTCAATTCTGCCTTAGGGCGCCGCGCGATGATATTGAATATTTTGGTTGCTGGCGGTTCTCTGGGAAATCATCCTCCTAATGATTCTACTAAGTTTTCCAGCAACCCGCCTAGCGCTCGATATTATCGAGCTGGATCCGCACGCCTTCTGGCTGGCGGCAACCATATCGCTGATAACATTAGCCAGCACAGAAGGGACAAAATCTCTCCTGCGAAGGAGCAATTTAATGAGGAAGAAGCCGTCTTCTGGCGCAAATCAATGATCTTTAATTCAAGGCGCCCAGCACCATTATGCGACTGTAGTTATCGGAGCCAGCACCAGCTTAAAAAGGAGAACTTCAAAACCATCCTTCTCCTCGCCTATAAATATATTCCGCTGGCTGCAATCATTTTAATAGGCAGCTCTATTTGCGTAATTCAAGCACAAGATAGCTCAAAAATCAGGATTCGTTTAAGCGACATATTTATTAGATAGACCAGCGTTTTAGGGTCGAGGGCGTTAAGTTGCCTAGAGACCCGGTCTGCGGCATGATTGTGGACGTGGATAGCGCCATTAAGCGCAGGATTGGCGACCGAACATACTATTTTTGCAGCGAAGCATGCGCGAGGGTGTATGAGCAG
>Ga0105163_1001012_pt1 | contig 15395 bp, 16 predicted proteins | sample JNZ110809AmetaG_FD_81531 | JGI IMG/M metagenome (GOLD analysis project Ga0105163, IMG submission 81531) | Hot spring microbial communities from Jinze hot spring, China to study Microbial Dark Matter (Phase II) - JNZ 110809A | ecosystem: Environmental > Aquatic > Thermal springs > Hot (42-90C) >... | reverse complement strand
TCATATGCAATGGTTTGTTGGAGTTGGTTTTACTATTTTGAGTATACTTATCGGTTTATTAAATTTTATAAAATAGGTTCAATTTATACTTAGATCCACTCTCTTTTTTTAAATTTCCCCTTAGTTACTATCCTTTTTCTATTTTGTAGGGGAGCTTTGTCCCCTCTTTTTGATAAACTTTTGAGGGTGGCTGACCTTTATAGAATCCCCTAATCTTAAGGGGTTTGCCGCAATCTAACCTTAGAGGAAAACCTTAAAATTTGACAAAGCCTCTCTTCTTAAGTAAAATTAAGCAAAAGCTATGAGGAGGATAGAGGGCTATGCTTGAGGGAAAGGTTGCCTTAGTTACTGGGGCTTCAAGAGGTATTGGAAGGGCTATAGCCATAGAACTTGCCAAAGCTGGAGCTGAGGTAATTATTAATTATTTAGGTTCTGAAGAAAAGGCAAGAGAGGTCAAGGCAACCATTGAGGGCCTTGGGAAAAAGGCTCATCTTGCACGCTTTGATGTGGCTAACCCTCAAGAGGTAACCGCAGTAATAAAGGAGCTTGAAACCCGCATCGGGCCCATCCATATCTTAGTAAATAACGCTGGCATCACGAGAGATACACTCTTTTTGAGGATGAAGTTAGAAGATTGGGAAGCCGTTCTTCGGACAAACCTCTTTTCTGCCTTTTATGTAACTCAAGCTGTCTTACCCCTTATGCTTAAAGCCCGTTGGGGAAGAATCATAAATATCTCTTCAGTGGTTGCCTTTACAGGTAATCCAGGCCAAGTAAATTATGCAGCTGCTAAAGCAGGACTTATTGGTTTTACCAAGGCCTTAGCCTTAGAGGTAGCAAGCAGAAATATCACTGTTAATGCCATTGCCCCTGGTTATATAGAAACCGATATGACAGAAAAACTTCCAGAAAAGGTTAAAGAGGCCTTTTTACAAGAAATTCCTCTGAAAAGGGCAGGTCTTCCTGAAGAGGTGGCTCACTTAGTCCTCTTCTTAGCCAGTGATCAGGCAAGCTATATTACTGGCGCCGTTTTTCATATTAATGGGGGTCTCTATAGAGGCTAAGAGGTGTTAGTTCTTGATGGTTCTTATGGAGAAGGAGGAGGGCAACTCCTACGTTCAGCCCTTTCCCTTTCTTTGATACTAAAATTACCCTTTAAAATGATCAAGATCCGTGCAGGAAGACCCAAACCAGGGCTTCAACCTCAACATTATTGCTGTGTGGAGGCCTGTAAAAAACTCTCTCAAGCCCGTGTAGAGGGAGATTACCTCTATTCCCAGGAGCTCTTCTTTTCCCCTGAACACTCCCCTGAAAATAAAGTCTACACCTTTGATATTGGAACAGCTGGCTCTACTACGCTCCTTTTTCAGACCCTTTTTTATCCCCTTGCGCTTTCCCAGGGAGGCACCTTGGTGCTCAAAGGAGGGACTCATGTGCCCTACAGTCCTCCTTATCATTATATAGAAAGGGTTTATCTCCCCGTAGTAGAAAATTTTGGTTTTCAAGGAACCATAACCTTAGAAAGGGCTGGCTTTTATCCTAAGGGTGGGGGGGAAATTATAGCTCATATCAAGGCTACAAGAAAGCTTAAAATACCTCAGTTTCCTGAAAAGTTTTTCCCCCAGAGGATACACATACTCAGTTTAATAAGTGAGGATTTGCCCTCTCACATATTGGAGAGGCAGGCTAAAGCAGCCCAGGCTATTTTGAAGGCAGAAGGCTATGAAGGGGAGATCTTTCTTGAAAAGGTTAAGGCCTCTTCTCCAGGCACTATGCTTTTAGTTTACGGAGAAGGAGGCCCTTTAAGAGCTGGTTTCTCAATTTTAGGTAGAAAGGGGGTGCCTGCCGAAGAAGTGGGTAAGAGGGCAGCCCAAGAATTTCTCCATTTCCTTAAAACCCAGGCCCAGGTGGAAGAACACTTAGGAGACCAGCTCTTACTTCCAGCAAGTCTCTCCCTACTCTCTTCAGAAGAAAAAACCTTTTCCTATACTGTTTCTAAACTAACCAGGCACCTCCTAACACAGGCCTGGCTTATCCCTCAATTTCTAAAAGAGATATCCATTAAAGTTGAGGGAAAAGAGGGAGAAAAAGGAGGAGTTATCCTTGAGAGAAGATAAAGAGATTAGAGAATTTCTTAAATTTTGCTGGGAAAAAAACCCCTATTTAAAGGCCTATCCTCTTCAGGAGTGGGAATTGGCCTATGAAAAGGGAAAACTTCTCTTCTCCACCTGGAAAGGATTTTCTTTCTTCAGACTCAATAAAGAGTTTAAAAATTATCCCACTGGGACCTTCTTTAATGAAAACCTCCTGGTAAGGGGTTATCCCTCTATTCCCAGGATTTATGTTTTAAAAACAGGGCTAAAGAGATATTTAAGTTTTCCCTTTTATGCGGAAGAAAAGATTGAGGGCTATAATGTGAGACTTATCAAGATTAACAAGGAAATCTTAGCCTTCACGAGGAGGGGCTTTGTGTGCCCCTTTGCTACTGACAGATGGGAAGATTTTTTGCCCAAGCTTCCTTACTTTTTTGAAGTCTATCAAGACTATATAGTTTGCTGTGAAGTTGCCGGCCCAGAAAATCCCTTTGTAAGTGAATGGCCCCCTCAGGTAAAAGAGGATGTAAACTATTTTGTCTTCGATATTGCCAAAAAGGGAACTGGTGAGTTTTTGCCTGTCCAAGAAAAAATAAAAGTCCTCGAGAAATTTGCCTTTAATCATCCTGAAATACATGGACCTTTTCATCCAGAAGAGGACTACGAAAAAATAAAAGCCTTAATTCGCCGATATCACCAAGAAGGAAGAGAGGGACTTGTCTTTAAACCAGAAGAAAGGGGCACCCGCATAAAATATGTAACTCCCTATTCTAACTTAACAGATCTAAAGGTAGTCTTCCCCTACTTAGGTGAAGTGGAACCTAACTTTATTAGTTTGAGACTTATAAGACTTGCTTTAAATCTCTTTGAGTTTGAAGAATTTAAAGAGGAGATCTATCAAAAACTGGGTGAAAATATCTTTGAAGAGGTGTTAAGCTTATTAAAGCAAGGCCAGGCCTTGGAAGAGGTTTTTCGGGTCCGTTTTAAAAAGGAGGAAAACTTTCTTGCCCTCCTTGCCCATTTTAAACTGGCCAGAGTAACCGTGGAGATCTTGGAACGGGAGTGGAAAAATGGCTATCTCATGGTAAGATTCAAAAAAATCTATCCTCGGGCAACGCAATTTTGGGGAAATAAATTAGAGGGTTGGGGAGAGGTTGACTGAGCTATATCCTATCTTTTTAAAACTCAAAAACAAACTCTGTGTAGTAGTGGGAGGAGGTAAAGTTGCAGAAAGGAAGATTCTCTCTCTTTTGCCTACAGAGGCACACATAAAGGTAATTTCTCCAGAGCTAACGGAAAAATTAGAGGCGCTAAGTAGAGAAGAAAAATTAATTTGGATAAAGAGACCCTATCAAAAGGGCGATCTTCAAGGTGCCTTTTTGGTGATTGCTGCCACCAATGATCCTCAGGTGCAGGAAGCTGTCTTTAAAGAGGCTGAAGAGCGAGGACTTCCCTGTAATGTGGTAGACAAACCAGAGTTTTGCACCTTTTTTGTGCCCTCAACCCTCAAGAGAGGGGACCTTTTAATTGCCATTTCTACAAGTGGGGCAAGCCCTGCAGTAGCGAGAAGATTAAGAGAAACCCTTGAAAGTCTTTTCCCAGAAGAATTTGCTCTATACCTTGAACTTATGAAGGCCATAAGAGCGGAGATCTTAAAAATGGAACTGGACCCCACAGAAAAGGAAGAAAGGCTTCAACGCTTAGCCTTAGCACCTCTATTTCAATATCTAATAAGAGGTGACTTTGAACTTTTAGAAGTTATTTTAGAAAAAGAAGGCTTGCCTAATCTTCTTTCTGAGATATCTTCTCTTTATAGAGCTTCCAAAGATATAGAAAGGCAGGGCTAAAAATTTCAGGGCTTTCTTCAATCATTTTTTCTAATTCGGGGATAGAGACAAATTTTCCTTCGCTTATTTCATAAGGATTAGGCTTAGGTGTTTTATCTGTCTTACCCACAAAGAGAGCAGTGCATTCCCAATTAGTCTCTGGAGAAGGGGGAACTCTCAAAACTTCCTCTAACTTTACCTTTATTCTAAGTTCCTCTTTTAATTCCCTCTGAGCAGCTATAGCTAAGGGCTCTCCTGGATTAATGTGGCCTGAGGCTGAGGAACTCCAAAGCCCAGGATTTTCTTCTCGATCAAGGTTCTTTTTTTGAAGATAGATTTCTCCTTTAGAATTAAAGATAAAGACATGAACAGCTCTATGAAAGAGCCCACTTGTGTGAACAACTCCGCGGGCAAGCACACCTAAGATCTGACAATCCTCATCCACAACTTCTATGGGCTCTCTCTTGATTCTCTCGGGACTTTCCTTTGGTTTTCGCCCCCGCTTTTTAAGTTCATTCATAGAATTCCCTCATCATGATTTTAACACAATTTTTCTAACTTCATCTAAATGTGAAACTTTTATAAATGTGATCTGAGACCTAAGGTCCTCAGGAATTTCCTGTAAATCCTTTTCATTTTGAGCGGGAATAATAACTTGCGTAATCCCCTTTCTAAGGGCAGCAAGGGCCTTCTCTTTAATACCTCCCACAGGTAGGATTCTCCCGCTAAGGGTAATCTCCCCAGTCATGGCATAATCTTTAGATACAGGTTTTTTAGTCAAGGCAGAAATAAGGGCCATGGTAATGGTTACCCCTGCACTGGGGCCATCCTTGGGAATGGCACCTGCTGGCACATGGATATGCAAATCATACTTGGTATAGAATTTTGGATCAAGCCCCAATTCATCACATCTTGAACGAATGTAGGAGAGAGCTGCCTGAGCACTCTCTTTCATAACCTCACCTAGAGACCCAGTTAAAAGGAGATTCCCTTTTCCAGGCATCACCAAGGCTTCTACATAGAGCACTTCCCCACCATAGGGAGTCCAGGCAAGACCTGTGGCTACTCCCACAGTATCTTCAGTAAGCCTAAAATCTTCAAGAAATTCTGGAGGACCTAAATATTCATGTAAGTTATCTACTGTGATGCTAAAAGGACCCTCTTCACCCTCAGCCTTTTTCCTGGCAATTTTTCTACAAAGTGCGGCAAGCTTCCGTTCAAGCTCTCTTACTCCTGATTCGGAGGTATATTCCTCAATGATCTTAAGAATGACCTCCTCTGATAAATTAAATTCCCTCTTCTTAAGGCCATGTTCTTTGAGAAGTTTAGGTATTAGGTGTCTCTTAGCTATTTCAAGCTTTTCTTTAAAAGTATAGCCAGAAAGATAGATCACTTCCATGCGGTCGAGGAGCACCTTAGGGATAGGTTCAGTCATATTAGCCGTAGCAATAAATAAAACCTTAGAAAGATCAAAGGGGACATCCAAGTAGTGATCAACAAATTCTTTATTTTGTTCAGGATCAAGGACCTCAAGAAGCGCTGCAGCAGGATCACCATGAAAATCACTACAGAGTTTGTCAATCTCATCAAGGAGAAAAACAGGGTTATTCACTCCTGCTTGCCTAATTCCTTGAATAATTCTTCCTGGCATCGATCCTACATAAGTCCTTCTATGGCCTCTGATCTCTGCTTCATCCCTTACTCCACCCAAAGCAATTCGCACAAACTTTCTCCCGAGAGCTCGAGCTATAGACTTACCTAAGCTCGTCTTACCAACTCCTGGAGGACCCACAAAGCAAATTATAGCTCCCTTGGCCTTAGGATTTATCTTTCTCACTGCCAAAAATTCAAGTAATCTATCTTTGATCTTTTCCAGATTATAGTGGTCTTCGTCCAAAATCTTTTTTACATGCTTAAGATCTAAATTATCTTGTGTAGATTTATTCCAGGGAAGCTCAATAAGCCACTCTAAGTAGTTTCTGACTACAGCTGCTTCTGCAGATTCAGGGTGCATGAGCTCTAAACGCTTGAGCTGCCTTAGGGCCTCTTCTTCCACCTTTTTAGGCATCTTGGCCTTTTTGATCTTTCTTTTGAGCTCTTTAATCTCAGACTCAATATCTTCTTCACCGAGCTCTTTTTTGATAGCCCTTAACTGCTGACGCAAGAAGTATTCCCTTTGAGTCCTGCCCATCTCTTCCTGGGCCTCAGACTGGATCTTATTCTGAAGGGTAGTGATCTCAATTTCCTGTAAAAGAATCCGAGAGATTTTTCGAAGTCTCTCTAACCCGTTGAGGGTCTCTAAAAGCTCCTGGGCAGTTTGGACTTTCAACTTAAGATAGGCGGCCACTAAATCGGCAAGACGCCCAGGCTCCTCCATAGACTGAATAACATGGCTAATCTCAGGATTAAGGAAACCCTTTAAAGAGAGGAGCTTTTCTAAATTTTCTTTAACGCTCCTCATCAACGCTTCCATATCTGGAGTCAAAACCTCTGGCTCAGTCTCTTTACAAGGTTCTATTTGCACCTCAAAAAAGGGATCCCTCTTCACATACTCTTTAATCTCTACTCGTGTGATAACTTGCACTATCACTTTTTTTCTATTCTCTGAGAGATTGATAACCTTTAAAATCAAACCCAAAGTTCCAATCCTATAAAGATCTTTTTCTTGCGGATTTTCAAGCCTGGAATTCTTTTGTGTTACTAAGATAATAAGCTTTTCTCTCTTTTCTGCCTCCTCAATAGCCTTAAGAGACTTAGGCCTTCCTACAAAAAGAGGTACTACCATGGCAGGAAAGAGCACCATATCCCTTATGGCCATTAGAGGAAGAAGATCTGGAACGTCTATTATCTCTCCTTCCTGTAACGCCTGATAATTGAAGTCTTGTGGTTCGTTCATACTCGCTCCTTTTTAAATAAAGACTTCTTCAAAAACTTTCTCCATTCACTATTTATTTCATAATAGGTATGATTTCTATGTTTGATTTTTCCACCTTTTTTCACAAAGGTTTGTGAGACCCGCACAAGAATACCCAAATTTTCTAAAAATTTAAGTCCATCCATAACCTCTTTCAAGTCTAAGCGAAGCCTTCGTGCTATAAACTTAGCACAATCTGGCTCAAAGTAAAATAAATCCTTGAGGATACGAAATTCCCTCTCAGTCATTAGTCTCAAGATCAGAAGAAACTTTTCCATGAAAACTAAGAAGTCACAATCTCTCCGTCTCTCATGGAGATGATCTTTTTAGCTCGCTTAGCAAGATTCAAGTCATGGGTTACCATTACTATCGTTTTACCCTTAGCATTGATTTCTTCAAAGATTTCCATTACCCTTTCGGTATTTTTGCTATCAAGATTCCCTGTAGGTTCATCACAGAGCAAGAGTTCGGGGTCGTTTGCCAAGGCTCGGGCTATAGCCACCCTCTGCATCTCTCCTCCAGAAATCTCAGTGACTTGTCTTCTCTCCTTTCCCTTTAGACCAAGCCTCTCTAAAAGCTCTCTTGCCCTCTCCTCAGCCTCTGGCCAAGGCTTTCCCAGTTTTAACTGAGGAGCAATAACATTCTCTAAGAGATCCAATTCAGGAATAAGATAATGAAATTGAAAAACAAAACCCATCTTTTCATTTCTAAACCTACTCAAGGCCTCAACCTTAGAAAGGTCAATCTCCCGATCCTTATAATATATCTTTCCTTCGGTAGGCCTATCTAATAATCCCATTATATAGAGAAGAGAACTTTTCCCCGAGCCCGAAGGACCTATAATAGCTACAAACTCACCTCTCTCAATCTCTAAAGAAATATTTTTCAAAATTATCTCCTTCCCTACCCTTTTTTCTATCCCTACTAATCGAATTAGCACCATCTCAGAGACTTCTAAATATTTCTACAGGGTTTAGCCTACTTGCCCTATAGGCTGGATAAAAACTTGCTGCCAAGGAAAAAAATAGACTCAAAAGGCAACCAATTAGATAGTATAAAGGAGATCTATCAAGGATAAAACCTTTACTCCTTAATAGCCCTTCAATGTTAAGCTCAAGAGAGGATAAATACTCAAGAATACCATATGCTAAGATAGTGCCTAAAAGGGCACCTAAAATACTGGTTACTAACCCAGTCATAAGAAAAATTAAAGTTACATCACGAGGAGTATATCCCATAGCCATAAGTATAGCAATCTCCTTTCGTTTTTCCATGACGGTCATCATAATAATGTTAAAGATGCCAAAGGCTGAAACCAATACCACGGCAAAGACTATCATGTAGGTGATTATATTTTGGACTTTGAAGATCTTTAGAAAGTTCAGATAGGCCCTTTGCCAAGACTCAACCTCATACTTAATTTCCCTTTGCAATTCCCTTGAAAGGGCTTCTGCCATGTTTACATCTCTTACCTTTATAACCAACACATTGACTTCATCAATCCTATCAAGGAGAGATTGAAGTGTCCTTAAAGGTATATATACTCGAGAAGCGTCAATATTAGTGATTCCTGAATTGAAAAAATCCACTACCTTCAGAGACTTAACTTCTCCATTAGGCAGAGAGAGGACTACCCTTTTATTTGGCTCAGATATGCCTAAATCCCTGGCCACTATCTTTCCAATTATGATATTATCCTTGTTGGCCTCCAGTTGCTTTAAATTTTTATATTCGAGAAAGCGCTCTATGACTGAGGCGTTGACCTCAAGCGAGGGTTCAATCCCTATAAGAGTCACAGTCTTTTCCTTAGAACCATATTTCAAAACTCCCTTGCTCTCCAAATGAGGAGAAACCCCTAAAATATGTGGATTTTTCTCCAAACTTTTCATGATCTCTCTCCAGCCAAGGATCCTGTCCTTCTCTCTTGGCTTATTTCCGTATGCCTTAACAAGGCTCTCTTTATCAATTCTTCTTATTAATCTATCCTCAGCTATTTCTTCCTTAGGTTTTATACTTATATGGGCCTCAATATCAATCACCTGTTGAATAAAATATTTTTGAAAACCAAACATAATAGAGCTCATTACCACAAAGGTAGCCACACTTATGGCCACACCTAAAAGAGAGATAATAGTCTGTTTTTTTCTTTTCTTGAGAAAGGCAAAGGCTATGAAAAAATTGGCACTCATTCGTAGACTTTGACTTCTTCTCCCTTTCTTAGACCAGAGAGGACCTCTACAAATTCACCAAAACGCTCTCCTTTCTCTATTTTAACCTTACCTCGCCCCTTAACTTCCACAAAATTTTCCTCTCTAAGGGCTTTCAGAGGAATGACTAAACCCCTTTTTTCCTCAAGCAAAATATTGGCCTCTACCGTAGTTTGGGCAGGCAAAAGGGGAGCTTCTTTGAGTTTTACCTTTACAGGAAAACTTCTTTTGGAACGATCTATTTCCCGAATGATCTGGTAGACCTCACCTTCAAAAAGTCTATCTGGATAGCTATCAAAGGAAAGAAAGGCCCTCTGTCCTATTTTAACCAGGCCAGCATATTCTTCGTCCACCTCTAATATTACTTCCATTTCTCTGCTACCTAAACTAAAAAGTTTGTTTTCATTAAGAAAAGAATTCACATAGTCCCCGATTTCTACATATTTTTTTAAGATAAAACCTGATTCTGGGGCCCTAACGATATACTTAGATAGCTCAGAGGTTAGAACCCTTCTTTGCTCTTGCAAAACCTTTTTTTCAGTTTGTAAAGCCTTCAAAGTATCCTCATACTGATTTTTGAGTTTTTCATAGGTCTCCTTAGCGGTCTCATAGCTTTTTTGAGCATTTTCTAAATCTTCCTTAGATATCAAGCCCTCTTTAAACAAATCAACCCTTCTTTTCCATTTTTTTTCTTCATTTAGATAATTGGTTTTAGCAATTTCTATATCTCTCCTCAAACTCTGAAGATAGTCAGAATTTGGATGTAGACGGGCTTCAACCAAGGCAAGTTTTCTGTCAATCTCTGCAAGCTGTGCAGGGACACCTCTTGGCTCAATCTCCGCAAGAATGGCCCCCTTTTTAACCTCATCCCCTTCCTTGACATAGATATTACGAATATATCCCGAGACCTCTGCTTTGATAAGGACATAGTGTATAGGTTTGGTATAACCAGAGGCATATATCACTTTCTTCAAAGGCCTTTCCTCCACTTTGAAATAAGTAGTTTTAGCTGAAAAGAATGGACGAGCGATCAGGAATAAGAAAAGGCTTAGGCTTATAATTATTAAAACTAACTTTATAGATCTTTTCATGAGGCTTAAGTATATAATCTCTCTGCAAAAACTTCAATAACCTTTCATGCTATTATATATATTTTAACTGATAGGGTAAAAAGTATTGCCCAAATATAAGGGTTAGTGGATTAAGCTGGCAGGATATAACCCCTGCCAGCCCAATCATCTCTTTAGCCTTGAGAGGCCCAGAACTGATAGACTCTGCTTACACGCTCCTTAGAAGGTTTCGGAGAGGTTCTCCAGGCCGCCAGTTAGCTGAACATGCCTCTTTAACCCCTGATAAAGATACCTATTGTGGAGCCTTAAGTGCCCTCACTAATTCAATCTAAGTTCCTACCAATTTTACCGCCCAGATCTGATACCATGGGATAGGGATCTTGTTGGGACATACAAAGGTAAAATCAGTAGGGTAAAACATGAGCATTATCCATTTGCCAGCACAATCAAAAAGTTTTAGTGGCCCCATCTCACCACCAGGGAAATGAGCCTGAGCTTCAAAATCAGGAGCTTTGACATCAGGTCTAATACATATACTCCCAAAGAGAGGAATAAAAAAATTTATATTGACAGAGGCAAAAAAAGAAGTTTAATAGAGAAAACTCTAAAGGAACAGGTTTTATGATTAGGATCTTTCGCTCGGAAAAGGGCTTACTTGTCCCTACTGATGAGATCAAGACACACACCTGGATTTGTCTTACTAATCCTACTGAGTTAGAGTTAAACTATATTGAAACCAGATTAAAAATTTTTCCTGAATTCTTAAGATATCCTTTAGATGAAGAAGAAAGACCTCGCCTTGAAAAGGAAGAACAACAGGTCCTGATGATTATAAGAATTCCAAGCCCTGCTGGAGCTGGTCTCTTTGTGAGATATGAAACCATTCCTATCGGCATTATTATCACCGAAGAAAATATCCTAACCGTCTCTCTTATTGATCATCCCATCTTTGAAGACTTTATCAGTTATGCCAATAAAAGTAAAATTTTTGACCTAAAAAAGCCTGTAACCTTTCTTCTAAGTTTCTTTTACAGGGCTACCTCACTTTATATAAGATTTCTCAGACAGATTGACAAAGCCATTGAGGAATATGAAGAACTAATCTTTAAAGCCCTTACTAATGAAGAGTTTTTACGCATGCTTAGCTTAGAAAAGACCCTCACTTACTTTAACACCTCTCTACAGGGTAACGATGTAGTTCTCACTAAACTTCAAAGCGGAAGATATTTAAGACTAACTGAAGAGGAAATGGAGCTCTTAGAAGATGTGCAAATTGAAAATAAACAAGCTATAGAAATGACTAAGGTATTTACCAGCATCTTGGCTAACACCATGGATGCCTATGCCTCAATAATTAACAACAATGTGAATGTAATCATGAAATTTTTAGCTGCCATGGCTATACTAATAGCTATTCCAAATATTGTTTACAGTATGTATGGCATGAATATCCCTCTACCCCTTCAAGAACTTGAGCCACTAAAAGGCACTCCTCATGCCTTTTATATAATCAACCTGGTAATTTTTATTATCTGTCTACTTATCTTTTTCTTTTTTAGAAAAAAACGATACTTATGAGATAAAGCTTATAAGGTAAAGATGGATTATCTTTATCCCCTTATCCTCGGCCTTGTGCAAGGGATTACTGAGTTTTTGCCTGTGTCCAGCACAGGACATCTTATCCTTTTATCTAATTTTTTTCAATTTCCCAGTCATCTTTCTTTTGATGCCTTCATCCATCTTGGATCCTTTTTGGCTATACCTCTTTATTTTCGCAAAGAAATTAAGGAAATCTGGTCTTATAAAGGTCTGATCTTAGTTTCTATCTTTCCTGGAGCGTTGGCTGGGTTAACCCTTGAGCACCTTATTGAAAATTATTTTCGGACGCCTCAAATGGTAACCCTATTTTTGATCCTTATGAGTCTTCCTATGTTCGTTGGAGAAAGATGGGGAAGAAAAAATAGAGAAATAAAAGATCTCTCCTTAGGCAAGGCCTTAGTTATTGGGCTTTTTCAGGCCTTAGCTTTATTACCTGGCACTTCAAGAAGCGGTATAACCATTTCTGCAGGGCTAATCCTTGGCTTAAAGAGAGAGGAAGCAGCTAAATACTCCTTTTTGGCAGGTGCTCCCCTGATTTTGGGAGCAGGTCTTTATGAGGGACTAAAACTCCTGAAAACAAATACCATAACCTTAGAAATAGCCTTAACAGGATTTATAGCCTCAGCCATTTCAAGTTTTTTGGCTATAGCCTTCTTGCTTTCCTTTTTAAAAAGACACACTCTCTATCTCTTTATCCTCTATCGCCTTATCTTGGCTTTGCTTATTCTTGGTGTATACTTTGTTTAAGCTATAATATTTTCCTGAGGTTGAATCTTGTCTAAACTTATTTTAGAGGAAGAAAAAATCACTATTCGTGGCCAAACTTTAATTGTCTATCGTCCTGCCAGATTAGAAGATATCTTTCAAGGCGATCCCTTTTTAGAGGTGGAAAAGTTTCCCTTCTGGTTCAAAATCTGGGAATCAAGCCTCATATTAGCAGACTACATAGCTACCTTAGAGCCTCCCTTAGAGATTCTTGAGCTTGGGGCAGGACTCGGAGTAGCCAGTCTCTTTGCCAGTTACTTTGGTCATAAAGTCCTGGCTACCGATTATGAGGAACTTCCTCTTGAGCTAATTAAAAAATCTGCTCAAAAAAATGGCCTCCTTTTAGAGGTCAGAAAATTGGATTGGAGAAAATCAGATCTTTCACTAAAATTTGACATCATTATGGGAGCTGAGATAGTCTTCAAAAAGAGTCTATATGATCCCTTACTTAATATTTTTAAGGAGAATCTTAAAGAATCAGGCCAGATCCTCCTTGCTCATTCTATGGAGAGGAAGCGAATCCTTGTTCCCTTTCTTTATAAGGCAGAACCCTATTTTGAGATTCAAACAAGCCTTAGAAGATTAAAAGGGACTGATGAGGTAGCTGAGATTATTTTAAATAGGCTCTTACCCAAGAAGTGAAGGTAAAGGAGGCCCTCCCTTATCTCATAGAAACGCTCTCTCAGATTGAAGATGAAAGAGAGGCCCGTAGAGAGGCCTTAGAAATTCTTGCTCATTTGCTTGAAGTCCCGCCCCTAAATGTCTATCTTCACTTGGAAAGAGAGGTTTTAAAAGAATCCCTTGAAGATATCCTGAGAGAACGCCTCAAATTAAAACCTCTGCCCTACATCTTAAAGAGGGCCTATTTTTTTAAACGTACCTTTTATATTGAAGAGGGAGTGCTTATTCCCAGGCCTGAAACAGAGTTGCTCATAGAGGTCTTCTTAGACCTCAATATCAGTGAAGGTTTTGTATTAGAGCTTGGCTGTGGTTCTGGAATTATATCTATCACTCTTCTATTGGAAAGGCAAGGGCTTAAAGCCTTTGCTTTAGATATATCAGAAAAGGCTTTAAAGGTAACTTCCTATAATGCAAAGCTTCATGGAGTATCAGAGAGGCTCTACTTAGTTAGAGGTGACTGGTTTTCACCTTTAAAGGAAAAGGGCTTCTTCAAGGCTATAGTCTCTAATCCTCCCTATATCTCCTTAAAGGAGTGGAAAGACCTCTCTCCAGAGGTAAGAGAATTTGAACCCATAGAGGCACTACTTGCTGGGGCAAGAGGCACAGAATTTCAAGAGGCCCTTATAAGCTACAGTAGGAAATATCTTTGCCCAGAGGGTTTTCTAATCTTTGAAATGGGATATAATCAGGCTTCAAAAATAAAGAGATTAGCCCAAGGGTGGGAGATTAAATTTTTTAAGGATTTACAAAACTTTGATAGGGTTGCTCTATTATGGAAGAAAAGAGGCGCTATATAATTAGGGGAGGACAGGTCCTAAAGGGAGAAATTACCGTTAAAGGAGCAAAGAATGCCGTTTTACCAGCCTTAGCTTGCACCCTTCTCTCACGAGGAGAGTATTGCCTAAAGAATGTCCCCAAGGTAAGAGATGTCTTTTGCATGCTGAAAATTTTAGAATATTTAGGAGGCAAAACAAGGTTTGAGGGGGAGACACTTTTTGTAGATACAACCAAGGTCAACAGGGTAGATATTCCCTATGAGCTTGCCTCACAGATTAGGGCTTCCATTCTCTTTTTAGGGGCCCTTACTGCCTCCTTTGGAGAAGCTATTGTGCCTTTACCAGGAGGCTGTGCTATAGGAAAGAGGCCTGTCAACTTTCATGAGAGGGGACTACGGCAACTTTCAGCTGAGATTGTCCTTGATCATGGGAACCTCAAGGCTAAGGCCAAAAAACTTAAGGGAGCAGAAATCGTCCTCGATTTTCCCTCTGTTACTGCTACAGAAAATCTTCTCATGGCTGCAAGCCTTGCCGAAGGGGAAACCATTATCAAAAATGCGGCTAAAGAACCTGAAGTGATCTTCTTAGCAGAGATGCTTTCCCACATGGGAGCTGACATTAAAGGAGCAGGCGAAGATACCATTCGTATTAGGGGCAAGAAAAAACTAAAACCAGTCAAGATGGAAATAATTCCAGACAGAATTGAAGCTGGAACCTTTCTCATCCTTGCAGCTCTCCAGCCTGAAAACGAAATTATTATTCATAACTTTCCTGAGGAGTTTTTGAAATATCCTCTTTTAAAATTTCAGGAGATGGGTGGTAAAATAGAAAAGGTAGGCAAGGCCTCTGTGCGAGTTAAAAGGCCTAAAGAGCTAAATTCTATAGAGATCCATACGGCCCCTTATCCTGGATTTCCTACAGACCTTCAACCTATATACGCAGTCTTACTTACCCAAGCTAATGGTATCTCTTTTATTCGAGAAAATCTCTTTGAAAATCGCTTTCTTTATGCCATGGAATTAAATCGTTTAGGCGCTCAAATAACTGTAGAGGATAGAGTAGCAGTTATTAAAGGACCTACCCCACTTTCAGGCTCCCCTGTGAGAGCAACAGATCTGAGGGCGGGAGCAGCCTTAGTGCTTGCTGGCCTCCTGGCAGAAAACACCACCACCCTCTACGAGGCAGAGCTTGTGGAAAGAGGATATGAAGACCTCCCAGGAAGAATTAGGGCCTTAGGAGGCCATATAGAGGTAATGGAAGAAGACCTTTAAGCATGAGAATCATAAGAAATCTCTCTGAAATTTTGGGACAGAAACAGGCCATCAACCTCTTGCAAGGTGCTCTAAAAAGGGGGTGCCTTGCCCATAGCTATCTATTTACTGGCCCTAAGGGAGTAGGAAAAGAAACTACCGCTAAGGCCTTGCTTTATCATCTTTTTTGTCATCTTAGTAAAGAGAGTCCCTG
>Ga0105163_1001011_pt1 | contig 15417 bp, 15 predicted proteins | sample JNZ110809AmetaG_FD_81531 | JGI IMG/M metagenome (GOLD analysis project Ga0105163, IMG submission 81531) | Hot spring microbial communities from Jinze hot spring, China to study Microbial Dark Matter (Phase II) - JNZ 110809A | ecosystem: Environmental > Aquatic > Thermal springs > Hot (42-90C) >... | reverse complement strand
GCTTTCAAAAGCCTTGGGAAAGTTATTTCCCCTTCCCGAATTACCACATAATCAATGTTTTGGTTTTTGAGGACTTCATCCAGAGCGAGGGTTGGATGTGGACCACCTACTACGGTAATAATGTTGCGGTTAACCTCCTCTTTGATTATGTCAACGCAACGCATCACGGGGTTATAATCCACACTCATCATAGTGAGGCCAACAACCCTTGGTTCGCGCCTTTTCACCTCATCCCGGAATTCTTCCCATCCTGAAAGGGCTCTGAGGTCAATGAGATCCACATCAAATCCCTGAGCTTTCGCTGCCGATGAGAGGTGAGCCAGGCCATGGCTAACCCATCCGGCGTCCATCCCTTTGCCTAAACTTTTGAAGCCAAGGCCTGAAATTCCTGCATAAACAAGTGTTACCTTCATTCCCACCTCCTGACCATTTCTGGCCAAATTATACCACAGCCTGCAATCAGCGTAAAATTGTTAGCAGTTGCGAAGTTAGCTGCGAAATGGTATATTAACTCATGCCAGACAGGGGGGAATCATGATAAGCCCTGAACCTTTTTTCTTTTCCGGCAATGAAATCGGTTGCCTGCTGATCCATGGGTTTACAGGCACCCCTAATGAAATGCGAGAACTGGGGGAATACCTGGCAAATCAAGGCTTTACCGTAAAAGGCATCCGCTTAGCTGGTCACGGAACTTCGCCATTGGATATGGAGAAAACAACATGGGAAGATTGGTTTGAGTCCGTTTTAGAAGGCTATTGTCAGCTTAGGGGGATAACCCGCAAAATTTTCCCCATAGGCCTATCCCTTGGGGCGGCACTGGCCCTGCACCTGGCAGCCCACCATGAAGTTGATGGGGTTATAGCCCTCTCAGCCCCGGCCTTTATCAAAGATCCCCGCCTCTTCTTCCTCCCCCTCATTAAGCATTTCATCCGCTTTGTCAAGAAAGGCCCTCCAGATTTCATTGATACAACCATCCCTCAGCGGCATCTGGATTATCCGGTATATCCCACCAGATCCATAGAACAGCTCCTTCAATTCCTGGCCCACCTTAGAGGAGAACTGTCTTTGGTGAAAGCTCCAGCGCTTTTTATCCACTCCAGGACTGACAAATCTGTCCCACCGGAAAATCCGCTTTACCTCATCCAGCACATTGGCTCCGTTGAAAAATCCATTATTTGGATAGAAAGGAGTGGACATGTGGTCACTGAAGATATTGCAAAGCAAGAGGTTTTCAGTGCGTGTGCCGATTTTATTCGCCGGCATTCTGACCTTAATCCTTCTGAGCTGTAACCCAGCCCCAGAAGAGTTAAATATAGGGGCAGCGCCGGTGGTTATGAAAGTTCTGGACGAGGTGGCAAAGGATTTCAAGGGGTGCAAAGTTAATATAACCTATGCGCCTTCCGGACAGATCGCCCAGCAGGTCCGGCAGGGTGCCCCCCTTGACCTCCTGATTTTAGCTGATAAGGATTATATTGAAACCCTGGCGAAAGAGGGTTTTATCTTGGAAGGAAGCATAAAAATCTACGCGCGAACAAGCCTCGTGGTCTGGGTTCCAGAAGGTGAACCTCGTATTGAAAGTTTTGAAGAGCTTGCTTCCATTCCAGGCAAGATAGCCATAGCCAATCCCGATTACTCACCGTATGGGCAAGCCGCTGGCAAAGCTCTCAAAACCTCAGGTTTATGGGGGAAAATTAAGGAAAAGATTGTTTACGCCGAAGGTGTACACCATGCACTTCAACTCGCTGAAACGAAAAATGCATCCGCTGCCCTTGTGCCTCTCCCTTTGGTTTTGGAATTAAAAGGCCATTACATTTTGGTTCCGAAAGAGTTTTACACCCCTCCTGAGCAGAGCTTGGCCATTGTGAAAGGCACAAAACATGAAGTTTGCGCCCGCAAATTTATCGCTTACCTTCTTGGGCCGGAAAACAAAAGGGTTTTTGAAAAATATGGATTTGAAGTCCCGGAGGATTGAAAGGATGGATTTGAGCCCACTTCTTCTCTCTCTGAAAGTAGCCATTACTGCAACAGCCATGGTTACAATATCAGGGCTCGCTCTGGCTATATTGATGGTAAAGCTCCGCTTTCCGGGTAAAAGCCTGCTAGAAGTTTTCCTTACTTTGCCTCTAGTTCTTCCTCCGAGCGTTGTAGGCTATTATCTCCTGTTGATATTGGGAAGAAATGGCCCATTAGGGTGGCTCAACTGGCTTTTCACCTGGAAAGCTGCTGTCCTGGCATCATGGCTTGTGGCTTTGCCCCTTATGTTCCGATCAGCCAAAGCCGCTTTAGAAAGCGTGGACCCATCCCTTGAGATGGTGGCCAGGACCTTAGGAGCGCCTCCCTGGAAAGCCTTCTTAGAAGTAACACTGCCCTTAGCAAGCCGTGGGATAATGGCCGGAATTATCCTTAGCTTCGCCAGGGCCCTGGGGGAATTTGGCGCCACTTTGATGGTGGCCGGGAACATCCCCGGCAAAACCAGAACTATCCCCCTGGCTATTTACACTGCTGTCCAGGCCAACCGGATGGATTTAGCCACACTGTGGGTTGTCATAACCGTTTCTCTGGCCTTTGCTTTTATATTGATGGTTAACAAGCTTCAGCCAAGATGAGGCCAGTTTTAGTAGCACGTTTCTCCAAGAAGATCGGCAACTTTTTCATAGAAGCAGACTTTGAAATGGGGAATGAAGTGCTGGTGCTTTTCGGTCCCTCAGGGAGCGGGAAGACTTCAATCCTCCGGTGCCTATCCGGCCTCCTTACCCCCGATCAGGGCTTCATTGAGCTAAATGGCCAGGTTCTCTTTTCCTCTGATGGGAAAAAAGTGAGGGTTAACGTTCCTGTGCACCAAAGGCGCATAGGCTTCGTGTTCCAGGATTATGCCCTCTTCCCCCACATGACTGTGGCTGAAAATATCCTCTACGGTTGCAGGGATCGGGCAAAGAAACAGGAACTTTTGCAAAGTCTTGTGGAGAAAATGAGACTTAAAGGGCTTGAGGATTACTATCCCCACCAGCTATCAGGGGGACAAAAGCAAAGGGTGGCTATCGCCAGAGCTCTGGCCATGGAGCCCCAACTTCTCCTCCTGGACGAGCCCTTCTCGGCACTGGATAAGCCCGTGCGGCGCAAACTCCAGTCCGACCTGCTTAAGCTTCAGAAAGGTATGGAAATTCCGATAATTCTGGTGACTCATGACCTGGAAGATGCTTTTACCATGGGCACCAAACTGGCTGTAGTAAACGCAGGCAGGATTGAGCAGGTTGGAGAAAAGGAAGAGATCCTTAAACATCCCCGCACCAGAGCAGTGGCCAGGTTTACGGGGGCCAGGAACATTATGGAAGGAAAAGTTCTGGGGAAAGATGAAAAGGGGATATACCTTGAATGGAATGGCCTTGTTTTTGAGGCTCCGCCTCACGAGGCAATACCCGGCTCAACGGTTACCTTCTGCATACGTCCTGAAGATGTAATGATCCTAAGGCCCGATAGGCCTCTGCGAGAAGGAATCAAAGAGAACCTTTTAAGTGGGATAATAGTGCAGGAAATCCACAGGGGTACTTACTGGACCCTTTTCTTCAAGGTTAGTTCGGTGGAAACGGGCAGGGATTACGACCTGGAGATCTCCATTCCCCTCCACGCTCACACCCGTCTGGGACTTGGAGCAGGCAAAGAAATTACGGTTTCCCTTAAGAAAAGTGCCATCCACATTATACCGGATTAAATCAAAGTTGACTCTTGGCCTTCCTGCGTGATAAGATTAACCAAAAACCGGGAGGGTTCAACTATCCCTTCTCTGGATGCTCTCATCCTTTTCATACTGGTTCTGGCAAGGGTGAGGATTGATACCCTCGCTCAGCTTGTCTTGCCTCAACGTCACCAGGATGTAGCTCTTTTGCCCATTACCAGTTTGCTTCTCAGCCCCAAAGCTCAGGAACTCCTCAGAGATTGGCTTACAGACCCCTTATCCCTCCTGTTGATTTCCACGACCTTTGGCTTTCTGGCCTTTTACTTTGTGGTGGATACACTAAGGCCACGGCTTTATAACCTCAAATTAGGCATAATCTTCGGGATAATTTTCTCCACCGTCATAGCCGAAAGCTTACTTTATGTTATGCTAAGACACCAGGCTGGCCCAGCTTCCTACACCCACGATGGTGGTGTTATCCAAACCGAGGAAGCTATAAAGTTTTTCCGGTCTGGTAAAAACCCTTACATTGAAGATTATACCAATACTCCCATGGCCGAATGGGGGCTGGATTATAGGACAGCCCTTTACCATTATCCGTATCTGCCATGGACTTTCATTTTCCCCTGGCCGTTCTATGAGGCCTTCAAAGCCGCCCTGGGATGGTATGACCAGCGCTTTGTTTACCTCTTTCTGTTCCTCTTGACCCTGATCCTGGCTTCTTTCTTGCCCTCCCGGCCTGAAGATAGGTTAAAGCTGGTGGCAGTGCTGGGGCTTAACCCGATCATGGGGAGCGATGTGATTTTCGGCCAGAACGATTCCTTCGTGCTGTTCTGGGTGGTGCTGAGCTTGTGGTGCCTGGTTAGAAAAAGCAAGGTTGCTTCATCTATATCCTTAGCTTTAGCGTGCGCCTCTAAACCCACAGCTTGGTTCTTTGCCCCCTTTTACTTCCTTTACCTTTGGAGGGAGAACAGACGCGAGTTATTTCGCCCACTTATAGCTTTTGTGCTGGTTTTTTCGGCCCTCGTACTCCCCTTTCTCCTCTGGAGTCCGGAAGCCATGGTGGACGATATCTGGCGATGGGCAGCTGGAACGGCAAAAGTTTCTTATCAGATTAGGGGCTGGGGAGTAGCTAACTTTATCTTGGCCCTTGGGCTTGTGGAATCTCGCCTCAGTTATTTCCCTTTCTGGATTCTGGAGGTAGCTTTTGGTTTGCCCCTGGCCATTGGCCTTGGACTTCGCCTCTACCGAAGCCCTTCCTTGAAAGTCGCCCTCTGGGCTTATGGCCTCACTCTTTTCGTGTTCTTCTACTTCTCCCGCTTTCTTAACGAAAATTACCTGGGATACATCCTTGCCATCATGGCTCTGGGCTACTGGCTCGGTGATTCTGCCCTTACGAAAACCACTGCCAGGGAGTCTTCATAAACCTTACGCCACCCTTCCTTCAGTTCAAGGCAACGAACTACAGGCGCTCTTCTTTCAACAATCACTATCCCCACCTTATAACTGTCCAGAATCAAATCCCACCCTTCTTCCCCTCGCATAACTTTGAGAAATTGGCTCAAAATTTCGTCTCCGTAGAGATCAGTCCTTCCGTCCACAAAAACGCGGCAATTGGGATAAAGGTGCCAGATCAGGTATCCACCCCAGTTATAGCTATTGAAAAGGTTGCCTGTAAGCTTCCCCTTCAAAGTAAATTCCACTGCCCCCTTTGGCAAAAAAAGCCTTTCCTGAGCCTCAATAGCTTCTCCTTTAAGGATGTGATACCCCCTCAGGGCTGCGGCCAGAAGGGCCAGGAGTAGCAACAGGGTGTTTAAGTAATTGCCTTTGCCTGAAGGGCGAACCAGACCAAAGCGCCTTAACGCTACTTCCCCATGGCGGAAGAGGGTCAATACTGAGATCATGGAGTAAAAAACCACATTGCGAACAGCCATGAGGTACAGGTAAAAGAAAGCAAAGAGGGGCAAAAGCTCCGCCAATCCAGCCGGTATCCCGGAAAAGGCCAGCACCAGCATAATGGCTATGGTTAGCCATATCGCTGGATGATTGGTCAGATCATGGAAATTGGGCGAAGCCCACTCCTGAATGTAAGCCTGTAAGGTTTTGATCTTCAAAGTTCTAATGGGATAGAAAAGGAGCTCGGGGCCCCAGGGGTTAAAGCAAACGGCAAGAAGCGACAGAGGCAGGATTATAAATAAAAGCCTGGTTTTCCTGCCGGCTTCCGGATCATGGTAAAGCAAAGAATCAGCCGCATTGCCCACGAGAGATAAGAAAAGCAACAATAAACCTGCCGCATATCCGCTATGGAGATTGGCCCAGAGCATGAAAGTTGCAGGAATGAGGAAGAAATCCAGCTTTCCTCTGAGGCTTTCAAGGCGTCTAAGAACAAGGGCAAAAGCCAGGAAGGAAAACAAATGGGGACGTGGAGTCCAAACCACTGAAGAAGCCAGGGCGGCTAAAAGAATGGAGAACCCCCTTATGTAAGGATTGCCATGACCAAGATAAAGGGTAAGGAAGGTCAGGGTTACAAGGAGGGCTGTGGCCAGGGCAATTGCTTGAAGACCTCCAAGTCTGTAGAGGTTATAAAAGATATGCTGAGAAAGCCAGCTGTGGTTTAACCAGGGATTCCCCTCCACAGAATGGGAGAAGAGGTCAAATTTTAAAGGTGTGAAAGTTGGAGAAAAGCGTCCCGCCGCCAGATGCCACCACATGTCAGTATCAACCGGGGCCCGGAGGGCCATGGTGAATATGGCAATAAAAAGCATTAATTCAAACAGCCTGGAAGCCGTCAATCGGACCATTGGAACGCACCTCTTTTACATTATACAGCTTGTCTGAACCGGCAAAAACCCTGTTTCCAGAAGCGCGCTGGCCCATTGACATTGACCCTTTTTTAGGCTAAAATGGTTTTAAAATCGCTGGAGGAGGTGCGATGCTCAGTTCGGATATAAGGAAAGGATTTTTGGATTTCTTTGCTCAGAACGGCCACACCGTTGTACCAAGCTCTTCCCTTGTCCCGGAGAACGACCCAACTTTGCTTTTCACCAACGCAGGGATGGTTCAGTTTAAGGATGTGTTCCTTGGAATAGAAAAGCGTTCATACACTCGCGCTACTTCAGCTCAGAAATGCATGAGGGTAAGCGGCAAACACAATGACCTGGAAAACGTAGGCCCATCCCCGCGCCACCATACTTTCTTTGAAATGCTGGGCAATTTTTCCTTCGGCGATTACTTCAAGAAGGAAGCCATTGCCTATGCCTGGGAATTTTTGACCAGGAACCTTGGCATACCCAGGGAACGGCTCTGGGCTACTATTTACGAAGAAGACGATGAGGCCTGGGAGCTATGGCAGAAGGTAGCTGGAATGCCACCCGAAAGGATCGTCAGGATGGGCAAGAAGGACAACTTCTGGGCTATGGGCGATACTGGCCCATGTGGCCCTTGCTCCGAGATTATCTACGATCGCGGGGAAAAATACTGCACCTGCCATAGACCCGATTGTTCTCCAGCTGTGGAATGCGAACGATGGTGGGAACTGTGGAACCTGGTGTTTATGCAGTACGAGCTGCACCCCGATGGCTCCATGACCCCTCTGCCACGGCCTAGCATAGATACAGGCATGGGCCTTGAAAGGATTACAGCCGTGATGCAGGGGGTTGAATCCAACTATGAGACCGACCTATTCTGGCCCATCATCCTGAAAACGCGAGATCTATTGGGCCATACCGACGAGCAGGTCCTGGAGAACATTGTTTCTTACAGGGTAATAGCTGATCATGGGCGTGCCATCACCTTCCTTATCGGCGATGGAGTGACTCCCTCCAACGAAGGGCGGGGGTATATTTTGAGGATGATCCTGAGGAGAGCAGCACGCCATGGCCACAAACTGGGCTTCCGGGAGCCATTCCTTGCCCACATTGCTGACAAAGTCATTGAAATCATGGGCCATCACTACACTGAACTCACCTTGCGCCGCGATTTCATAAAGAACCTGATAACCCAGGAAGAAGAACGGTTCCAGCAAACCCTTGAAGTGGGCCTCAACCTTCTGGATGAACTTATGGAGAAGTTAGCTTCAAAAGGGCAGAGGGTAATTCCGGGCGAAGAAGCTTTCCGCTTATACGACACTTATGGGTTCCCCCTGGATCTGACCCGAGTGGTAGCACGCGAGAGGGGATTTGAGGTGGATGAGGAAGGCTTCAACCAGGCAATGGAGATTCAAAGGGAAAAGGCCCGCGCCGCCCGCACTTTTGAACTGGAGGAGGAAGAGCTCAAGAGAGCTGAATTCTACAGCAACCTCTACGATCAACTCAGGCGAGAGGGAGCTATTCCTGAGGGAGGTGTTGAACATTTATATGAAACCAGCCTGGAAGTCAGGACCAGGGTTGTGGCCATTATAAAGGGTGGGGAAAGGGTAAGCATTGCTCACAAAGGTGATGAAGTTGAAATAGTTCTGCCCCAGACCCCATTTTATGTTGAAAGCGGAGGACAGGTCAGTGACACCGGGTGGATAACCTGCACTCGTTCCCCTGAAGAAGAGGAAATCATCTGGGAGATGGAAGTAGAAGAAATGCTCCGCCCCATCACCGGGCTTATAATCCACAAAGGCAAGATTGTGGAAGGAACCGCCAGGGTTGGAGATGAGGTGTGGGCCACAGTGGACGCTGAAAGGAGGATGGATATATCCCGCAACCATACCGCTACCCATATTCTCCACAGCCAGCTCCGCCGACTCCTGGGCCGACACGTCTACCAGACGGGTTCCCTGGTAGCGCCGGATCGCCTCCGCTTTGACTTTACCCACACCGGAATGCTTACCCAGACTCAGATAAGCGACCTGGAAAGGATGGTGAACGAAATAATCCTGGCCAACTACCCGGTCCAGGTTGTCCATACTACCTACAAGGAGGCCATTGCCCAGGGCGCCATAGCTCTCTTTGAAGAAAAATACGGGGAGAAGGTCAGGATGCTGGTAATAGGCTACCCTGATGAAATCATAAGCAAAGAGCTGTGCGGCGGCACTCACGTCTCTAACACCGGAGAAATCGGCTTCTTCCACATCCTCTCGGAGCAAGGAGTTGGCACAGGAGTACGCAGGATAGAGGCGGTAACAGGCCGCTATGCTCAGGAACTGGTAATGGAACGCTTGCGGATCTTAGAGTCCACCGCTGCTTTTCTATCCTGCCTCCCCGAAGAAGTGGACCGGCGAGTCCTGGCCCTTATGGGCGAGCTCCAGAATAAGGATAAGGAAATTCAGAAGCTGCAGAGGGCTCTGGCCCGCAAGATTTACGAAGATCTCCTAAACAAGGTTGTGAAAGTGAAGGATGTGAACGTAGTCGTTGCCAGGGTAGATGAAGTGGAAAACGAGGATATATTGAGGGAGATGAGCGATTGGCTTAGGGACGCCCTCGGTAGTGCAGTCGTGACCCTGGCTACAATCCTGAATGGAAAGCCTTTCTTCATTGCAGCTATTACTGAGGACCTGGTAAATAGAGGCCTCAATGCTGGCAACCTGATTAAAGAAGTAGCTAAAGTGGTGGGGGGAGGCGGAGGGGGTAAAGCAACTATGGCCCAGGCTGGAGGCCGTGATAAATCCCGTATAGATGAAGCCCTCCGGCTGGTTCCGGATCTGGTGGCTGGTGCCCTCAAGGATTGAAAGTGGCTCCCTGAAAGGCCCCGATAAAATGGGCGAAGACCTGGAAAAGATTGAACTGGATCGGGAAGAAGATATAATTTCCATAAGGGATCGGTTGGATTGGGTCAGGGTGAAGCGAGTTATACTGATTGTCCCGCCAGGCCAGAAAGCCCTTTCCAACCCTGTGAACCTGAAGCTCCTCAGTCGCAAAGCGCGGGACCTTGCTTTGGATCTCCTTTTAGTGACTAAAGATCCGCTCATTCGTTCCCTGGCAGGAGAAGCTGGTCTCCGAGCCTTGCCTTCTGAAAAGGAGGCCTTTAAAGCCCTACCTTCTAAGGGGCCGGCTCTCAAGCCCATGGCTGAGGAGGCCCCATCCATACTGGCTCTTTCCCTAATTACTTTACCTTTCCTCTTCACGCTCCTGATTGCAATCGCCCTTTTCGTGCCTTCAGCCAGAATAGAACTCTCCCCCTTTGCTCAGCTGGTTGAAACAACCCTGCAGCTCAGAGCCGACCCGGGCATAAACCGGCTGAACAGGGCTGAAGCAGCAGTCCCGGCCAAAAAAATCCGGATGGAACTTTCGGGCAAGGGCTCAATTCCTACCTCCGCCCAGAAATATGTGCCCGACCAGAAAGCTTCAGGGACTGTTGTCTTCATAAACAAAACAGCTCAGGAAGTAACAATACCACCGGGAACAGTTGTCTCCACTTCCACAGGTGAGAACGTTAAATTTACTACCGTGAATACTGTAACCCTCCCGGCTTTCTTTCAGAGCCAGGCTGAAGCGGAAATTGTGGCCGTGGATCCGGGGCCTCAGGGCAATGTTGGAGCGTATCTTATAAACAGGGTTGAAGGTGTGCTGGCCTTTAAGGTCCAGGTCTATAACCCCTCACCCACATCAGGAGGGACACTGAAGCCAGTTAACGTGGTCACCAGGGAGGACAAAGAGCGCCTCAAAGCCTTAGTTCTCCAGAACCTTCACCAGGAAGCCTACCACGCTTTCCTGAACCAGCTTGCAGCTGATTCCTTCCTCATACCTCAAACTATAACACTGGTTCCGGTTCAGGAAAGCTATGACCACTTCGTGGACGAAGCGGCTGATCAGCTAAGCCTTGAGCTTAAAGTACTGGCTGTAGCATTGACTGTGAATAAAGGCGATCTCAAAGCTCTGGCCACTGAAGCCCTTTCTGCACAGGTTCCGGCAGGCTACGAATTGCTTAAGGAAGAGATGGTCTTTGAATCCATGGAGGCACAGGAGGTAGGGGAAGGAAAATATATGGTAAAATTGAAAGTCAGAGTTCCCGCCGTGGCCAGGATAGACAAAGGAGAGGTGCAGGATGAAGTAAGGGGATTGCCTATCCCCAAAGCTATGGAGAAACTTAAAACCTTACCGCTTCAGCAAGAGCCATATATTGAAGTTTCGCCGAGCTGGTTCGGGAGGCTTCCCTGGCTCCCCTTCAGGATAGAAGTAAAGGTTAAATTCAAATGAAAAGAATTGCTGCCCTGGATGTGGGAGAGAAACGCATAGGGATTGCTGTAAGCGATCCCGAGAGAATAATGGCTTTCCCGAAGGGGTTTGTAACGACGGAAAGAGCCCTGGAAGAAATACCTGCCCTTTTCCGTCAGTGGGATGTCGGGGTCGCGGTAGTGGGGATACCGGTAACATTGAGGGGAGAAGAGGGGCCACAAGCAGCCCAGGTCAAAGAATTTATCCACTCCCTTAAGGAAGCTCTGGAGAAGGAAGGGATGAATGTGGAAATTGTCCTGTGGGATGAGCGCCTTTCCACAGTCCAAGCCGAGAACCTTCTTCGGGAAGCTGGTTATAGGGGAAAAAAGACCAGGCAGCGGGTTGACGCCGCTTCTGCCACTCTTATCCTTCAGAGCTACCTTGATTTTATTCAACAATCTTGAAGGAGTTTACCCGTGGGGTACTGGAGAAGTGTGGAAGCAATCCTCAAAAAGGACATCCTGACCGAATTGCGAAGCCGGGAAATATTCAGCTCCATGTTTGTCTTTGTGCTGTTAGTAACTCTGATCTTCAATTTCGCCTTTGAGTTGAGGGTAGAGGATGTAGTGAAAGTGGCGCCAGGGGCTTTATGGGTAGCCTTCGCCTTTGCCGGAATCCTTGGCCTCAACCGTTCCTTCATCTTAGAAAAGGACAAGGGGTGCCTTGAAGGATTGCTCCTGGCTCCGGTGGACAGAAGTGCCATCTTCCTCGGTAAATGGCTTGGAAACATCACTTTTATGGCCTTTATTGAACTACTTACTCTGCCCATTTTCTCCGCCCTCTTCAATATTAATCTCTTCCAGCCAGCCCTTTTCCTGATCCTTCTCCTCGGAACCTTTGGCTTTGCTGGCGCTGGAACCCTCTTCGCAGCTATCGCAGTTAACACCAGAGCCAGGGAAGTTATGCTCCCTGTTCTCCTTTTTTCCATCTCTATCCCGATAATGATTTCGGCCGTTAAAGCTACAGGGGTAATCCTTGACAACTCGCCTTTATCCGAGGCTTCCAACTGGATAAGGCTCATGGTGGTTTTTGATGTTCTCTTTACTGCTATCTCTCTGCTTACCTTTGAATACGTGCTGGAGGAATAAGCCATGGACCCCGACAAAGTGAACTTGCTGGTAGCGGTGAGTGCGGGATTGCTTTCTTTCCTTTCGCCCTGCATTCTCCCCATCATCCCGGCCTTCATAGGCTATCTAAGCGGAGTATCCCTTGAAGAGGGCAACAGGAAGAAAGTTTTCTTTCATGCTCTGTTTTTCGTCATGGGTTTTTCCTTCGCTTTTACCCTTATGGGAGCCTCAGCAGGAGCTCTGGGCCAGGTCCTGAGAGAAATCCTGCCTTTTATTCAGAAAGCAGGAGGGATCTTGATAATCCTGTTCGGCCTGCATATAATGGGGCTTCTCAAGATCCCAGCCCTTTATCAGGAGAAAAAGCTCCATTTTAACCCTGGGCCAGGGGCAGGATATGGGGCCTCTTTCCTGGCAGGAGTGGTGTTTTCAACAGGATGGACTCCTTGCGTAGGGCCGATCCTGGCAGCAATACTGCTCATGGCCGGAAACTCGGCCACGGCGTGGAGGGGCGCTCTTCTCCTGGCTGCTTACTCCCTTGGATTGGGAATCCCCTTCTTAGTGGTAGGAGCAGCTTTTCTTCCTTTAAGCCGGCTTCTTCGCCAGGCCATCCGCCATGGAAAATTCGTTTCATGGGTTACTGGGCTCTTTCTCATTGCTCTGGGTTTCCTCCTCTTCACCGATAAACTGAAGTTTTTGGGAGGTATTTAGTTGGAGAGGATAGCCGAATGGCTGGCGTATCAGTTGATCAAACACTGGTTGCTGGCAATTAACCTGGCTTTAACCCTTTTCCTCTTGCCCACGGTCCTGGCTCCCATTTTAATGAACGCCGGCCTTACAGAGCCTGCTAAAGTCATTTACTCCCTGTATAGCATCACGTGCCATCAGCTTCCGGAACGTTCCTTCTTCATCGGGCCAAAGCTTACCTACTCCCTTGAGGAAATCCAGAAGGCCATGGGTTCGCAGGTCAATAACGTTTTCAAGCGCAGAGCTTTCCTGGGAAATCCAGAACTGGGCTACAAAATTGCCATTTGCCAGCGGGATTTCGCCATCTATCTTTCCATCCTGCTGGCAGGCCTTGCCTTTGCCCTGGTCAGGGATAAGCTTGACCCCTTACCATTCGTAGCTTTCCTCATTTTCTGTATCCCCATATCCGTTGATGGTTTAACTCAACTTTTGGGTTTGAGGGAAAGCACACCTGCGGGGAGAGTTTTCAGTGGCTCCCTTTTTGGGGTTGGGCTCGTCTGGACCTTATACCCCCGCATAGAGGCAGCTTTCAAAGAAGCTCAGAAAGTTGCCGAGGAAAATTGGAAGAGAAAGTCCGGGAAATCCACCGAAGGCTTTTAGCACAATACGGTGAAAGGGGCAAACCTGGAGGCCGTGATCCCATTGCTCTGCTAATTTCCACTATCCTCAGCCAGAATACTAACGATACCCTTCGCGATAGAGCTTTTGAGAGGCTGAGGGCTCGCTTCCCTTCGTGGGAGGAAGTAAGGGATGCCCCTGTGGAGGAAGTAGAAGAAGCCATAAGAGTAGCAGGTTTATCCCGTCAGAAAGCTTACCGGATACAGTGGGCTCTCAAGCGCATAACGGAAGAGAGAGGAACTCTTGATCTTTCTTTCCTGCGGCAAATGGAAGTGGAGGAAGCTAAGAGATGGCTTATGTCCATGAATGGGGTGGGGCCCAAGACCGCAGCCATTATCCTGCTTTTTGGGTTGGGGATGCCGGCTTTCCCGGTGGATACGCATATCTTCAGGGTTTCCAAACGGCTTGGCCTCATCCCTGTAAAGACCACTCGTGAGAAAGCTCATGAAATCTTGGAAAATCTTATCCCACCCGAGTATTATTACTCTTTCCACCTCAACATGATTGAGCACGGCCGTAGAGTGTGCACTTCTCACAAACCAAGGTGCCAGGAATGCATTTTAAACGATCTTTGCGATTTTCATGGGGGTGGGAAGATTTCCCCATCCCATGAATCTCCGGAAAGGAGTGTAAACCGCCAGCGAACAGTTGAGGCCAGAACCATAGCAAACCTGAAGTCAAAGGGGAGGCAATGAAAAAATATGTGTTCTTGACCCACAAAAGGTTAAAGGACTCAATTCAAGGCCGGGCCTTTCTGCTATTTGCCATATCTTCCTTGCTCAGCCTGCTTCCTTCTTCCCTCCTCAAGACAGCCCGATGGCCCTGGGTTTTAATAGCACTGGCTTCCTTTTCGCTTGCCATTTTAGTAAGCATTATAGCCCGCTCCAGCCATGTGGAACCCAAGGATAAAGGGCTTGAGATAAAAAGCCTTTTCGGGGAAATTTTTATCCCTTACGATGAAATCCTGGAGGTATCTTACGGGGTCTTCGGCAAAATCTTTGAACCGGTGCATCAGAACTGGTCTCAGCGCATATTCCTGCAGCCTTTCTGGTTTGAACCAGTGGTTGTGCTGAGGGTGGAAGAGTTCCCTTATGACTATACTAACATCAAGCTTCTATTCGGCAAATATTTGTTTGAACCCGAGAAAAAGGTGCTGGTTCTCCTGGTGAATGATGTTCCCGAGCTTGGTGCGAGGATAAGTTCCGCTCTCCAGGAGAAACGCTTCAAAAAGGAGAAAATATGAACCTTCTCCTTTCAGGGGTCAGGGAATTAGGGCTGGAGCTCGGGCCGGAAAAGCTGAAAGCCTTTGAGGTATATTACCGTGAGATTGTGAAATGGAACCGCAGGGCGAACCTGACCTCTCTGATTACTCCTGAGGAAGTACAGGTTAAACATTTTCTGGATTCGCTAACCATTTATGAGCTTCAGGAGTTCAGGGAAGCCCTTTCCCAGGGGAAAGAGATAAAACTTGTGGATGTTGGAACCGGCGGTGGCTTTCCGGGAGTGCCGATAAAAATAGTTAATCCCGAGATAAACCTTACCCTTTTGGACTCTTCCCGGAAGAAGATTCAGTTCCTTGAGCACCTAAGGCAAGTTCTGAATCTGGAAGGTGTGGAGATAATCTGGAGCAGGGCTGAAGATGCGGCCCGTCAGGAAAATCACCGGGAGCGATATAATTGGGTAGTGGCCAGGGCTCTGGCTGAATTCCCTGTTTTAGCCGAGTATTTGCTGCCTTTTTGCCGTGTTGGTGGCTACGTGGTAGCCTATAAAGGCCCAAAAATCCACCAGGAGCTGGAAAACTCTGTGGAGGTTATTTCCTTCCTCGGAGGAAGAGTGGTAAAACTTCACCAGGTGCGTGCTACCGCTTTTGAAAGCCCCCGCTACCTTCTACTTATCGCTAAGGAATCACCAACCCCCTCCCTTTACCCGAGGCGTCCGGGCATACCGGCCAAGCGTCCCCTGAGGCCACCTTCTGCTAAAGATTGCAAGCCCTTTTTGTGAATTCTAAACAAGGGAGAACCGGGGGTGTCCCCCCAAGGCTTTATCAAAAAGGGGGCAAACCGCCAGCCCCGGCAGCATCCCCACGAGTGGGACCAAAAACTATGGCAAACCCTCAGCCCACGAGGGTGGGGAAAACGGGGGATGCAGGGGGCAAAAGCCCCCTGCCGGGGGG
>Ga0105163_1001007_pt1 | contig 15471 bp, 19 predicted proteins | sample JNZ110809AmetaG_FD_81531 | JGI IMG/M metagenome (GOLD analysis project Ga0105163, IMG submission 81531) | Hot spring microbial communities from Jinze hot spring, China to study Microbial Dark Matter (Phase II) - JNZ 110809A | ecosystem: Environmental > Aquatic > Thermal springs > Hot (42-90C) >... | reverse complement strand
GGCACACCCTCATAGACAACGCCGCTAATGGCGTCAACCGTGTACTCCCTACCAGTAACCATAAGCTTTGTAGCATTTTCCGTACCAACTACAGCAGGTATTCCAAGCTCGCGACTAACTATAGCCGCGTGGCAGGTAACCCCTCCCTTATCAGTTACGATGGCGCTTGCCAGCCGCATGAAGGGCACATAGTCGGGGTTAGTCATTTCAGCAACTAATATGTCCCCCTTCTGCATAATTTTTGAAGCTTCTGAGGGGTCGAGAATTACCTTCGCAACTCCTGTGCCTATAGCCCTTTTACCAGCCGCTATACCCTTAACAACAACTTTAAGCTCCTTAGGCTCAGCCAAGCCTTGAGCGGCGGTCTTCTCCTCAGGCTTCTCAACCTTAGCACTCCAAACAGTTTCAGGCCTAGACTGAACAATGAATATGTTATCTGGAAATTCAAGATCCCCATCTATAGCCCACTCAATATCTTGGGGGTAGCCATAGTGGGCTTCTATCTTCCTAGCCAACTCCGCCAGTTTAAGAACTTCTTCATCACTTATGCATGGCTTATCCCGCATTTCAGCCGGGACATCTAGGTGGATAGTTTTACCTGTTTTTGGATCCCTAACATATTGAACCCTCTTTGTAGCTATCCTCTTATGAACTATCTTCATTGATTTTTTATCAACAATAAACTCGTCTGGGGTAACTGCTCCAGAGACCACAGCCTCACCGAGGCCGAAATTACCTTCAATAACTATTTGGTCAGGGTCTCCGGTTACAGGGTTTATTGTAAACATTACGCCAGCAGCCCTAGAATTAACCATCTTTTGAACGCCAACGCTTATGAGAACCTTCTCATGGGGAAACCCCTTCTGGGTTCTATAGAAGATCGCCCTTGGAGTGAAGAGGCTTGACCAGCATCTCAAAACCTTCTCCATAACTTCATCTTCGCCTCTAACATTCAGGTATGTCTCCTGCTGCCCAGCGAAGGATGCATCTGGAAGGTCTTCAGCCGTGGCGCTTGATCTTACAGCTACAAAGGCATCGTTAACGCCTAACCTCTTACAAAGCTCCCTATAAGCTGAACGAACAGCCTTATCTATATCCTCAGGAATTGGAGTGGACTCTATTAATTCACGAATCTTCATCGAAGCCTCTTCATACTGTTTCGGATCATTAACATCTCTAACTACTTCCCTAATCACAGCGTATATCTTATCAGCTATGCCTGTTTCCTCAATAAACCTTCTATATGCATAAGCAGTTATAGCGAAGCCTGGAGGCACGGGGATGCCGGCATTAATTAGCTCGCCGAGGTTTGCGTTTTTACCACCCACAAGAGGTATGTCGTCCTTCCTTAAATTTTCAAACCATATTATCAAGGCGTTTTTAGACTTAGTCAAGAGGCTTTAGCCTCCTCCACCTGCAACTTCTCTACAACAATTCTGCATGGTATAGGAAGCTTTGCACTCCCCTTTTTCAGGGCTTCCTTTGCGGCTTCAACACCATTAGCATTAACCCTCACGGTTATTATACGTTGATTAGGCTCAACGCGGGCAGCTGTCCCAATTGGTTTGCCAAAAGCCTTCCGCATACCATCCTGAAGCCTATCTGCATGCGCCCCAAAAATCATCTTATTCTCTCTTAGAATTACATGGGGGTATGGATGCACCTGCATGAAATAATTATTGGACAACTTTTCGCTTAAGTGACGGTTTACAGCCACTCTTGCAGCCTCTAAAGCGTTATGCCTTATTTGCGCCCTCTCAAGAGCTATTAACCTAACTTCATATTCAAATTTCGCATTGGGATCCCCCATCGTAAACTTTGTTATCTTCGGCTGCGGAAAACCCTTAATGTACTCTCTCCTAGTATAAGGTTGCCCCTTGACCTCTCGATAGTTACGTGCACGCACCTATTTAAACCTCCACCCAATATGAAATTTCAATCTTCAGCCACTTTAGGTTATCGTTAAAAATAAACATTTGCCTTAAACCAAGAGGTTAGGCTTATTCTTAAACCATACCTTAGCCAACTCATCAAAGTTTGGAAACACCCGCTTAAGCACAGGCACATACATCCTAACCTCTTCATCACTCATGTACTGGAATTGATACTCGCCCATGTAAGGCGATGGCTCACCCTCACGGGTTATAAATTCTATGTGCATGAAGGGGTCTCCACGCTTAATAGTTATTGGGTTTCTATCATTGCTTAAGTTTACAACTTCAAGAGCTAATCTCCCTACAAAGCCGCTGTGAACCTTTGCAGCATTCAAGAAGGAAAGCCCCATACGGCCATACTTGCTTTTAGCAGTTAAGTGAGCTACGTAATTTGGCGGTGTAAAAACTATCTCATAGGAGACTAGGTTTTTATGCTCAAGGTAATGTAGTGTTGTCTCATCCTTAACGGTTAGAATATATCCATCTCCATCAAGCAGGTTATGGTCAAAGGGGTATATACACTTATAATTCTCAATCAGCTCCATTAACTTATTTTTTCCAACGATGCACATGGCCTATGAGACCCCTCTTTCCAACAATTTCCTACCAACTGTTGAAGAATCGGGATATATACTTTTTGACCAGCCTTAAAATAATGCTCAGCGATAGGCCTCAATTAAAGTGATGGTTTCGAAAAGGGGTAAAGATTTCTCCGCAATTATCCTAGCTGCGAAACCTTCAGCCTTAAGCATTTCCAGAGTCTTATCTACGTTGGAGAGGGTTGACTGCATAAGTAGCATTCTTCCATCCTCAGCTAGATGGGTTGGGAAGGATTTGAGGAAACGATCTATAACAGCCCTACCGTCAGGGCCGCCGCTCCAAGCCCATTGAATCCAGTCAACGTCTTCGGCGGGCTCTGCAGGCAAGTAGGGTGCATTAAACATGATTAAATCAAATTTTTCGCCATTTCTTATAGCCTTAAACAGGTCAGATCTTATAAAGAACATTTTATCGTATACTCCATTTATCTTAGCATTTTCCCTTGCACAGGCAACAGCGTATGGGTTTATATCTACTGCAATAACAGAGGAAGCTTCCTCCGCCGCTATTATGCCCAATATGCCGCAACCCGTACCCATATCAAGAACTTTACTCCCGGGATCAACCTTCAAATTTTCAGCAAAAAGTATAGAGTCCTCAGCAGGCTCATAAACATGCTCGTAGATTTTAAACACATACTTTCTAAAGAAAACCTTTCGATAAAACATTTGCTAAAACACCAAAGTCTTCAGGAGCTAACTCCCTTACTCGCCTATTCTGGAATGGAAGCCTCTCAATAACTTCTTCACTCAAGGCGATGCTTTTCTTCTCAATGAAGGCTCGTAGAGCATTTCTAACCTTCCTATTACGTTGAGTAAATAGGGCTTGTAAAAGCTCCTTAAAGAGAATTTTATCCCCCAAGGGGAAAGGTGGAGGTTCCTTTGGGGTTAAACGCACTATTACTGAGTCAACGTCAGGAGGCGGATAAAACATCCAGCGGGGAACATCATCTAGTATCTCGACGTTAAAGTGGTAGTAGGCAATCACAGTTAGCCAGCTATAAGCATCGCTTCCTATAGGCGCAGAGAGTTTATTGGCAAACTCCCTCTGAAATACTAAAACGGCTGATGCAAAATTCTTGCCAATAAGCCACTGGATAAGTTCGGATGAAATCCCGTACGGTGGCACTGAAACTATTTTGTTGAAATCTGGTAATGAAACCCTTAAAACATCGCCCTCAATTATCTTCACATTCTCTAAATCCCTAAGCCTTAACTGCAGAATTTTTACGAGTTTTGGATCAATCTCCACAGCGCAAACCAATCCACACTTCATAGCAAGAACCTGCGTTAAAAACCCTAATCCAGCCCCAATCTCTAGAACAATATCGTCACGTTTAAGATCAGCATATTCAGTTAAGCTCTCTAAAACAGACAATTCAACGAGGAAGTGTTGACCCCATCGTTTTTTCGGAAATAAACGATATCTACGAATGATGCGCTTCGCTTCAGATAGCAGGCTCATCCCTTTAACCGTTTAATACGCTCGAGTGAATAAACGATATTTACACTCGCCAGATAACTCTTCAAGTATCCTTTTCGTGATCAACTTTACAGGGTTAGGTATTTCAGTGCGCTTCTGCAAGTCCTCAAAGCTTTCAAAGGGCTTTTTCTCCCTCTCCCTAATAACCTGCCACATATACTTCTTGCCAATTCCAGGGATAAGCTCTAGAGCATGCATTCTAGGCGTTATGGCCTGAGCAGTGTTAAAGAAATTGACGAACCACTTTTCACGGTTAGTAACTATGCGGCTTATAACGGCTGGAAGCTCCATTTTAGCTGCAGCCGTCAATTCATCATAACTTATACGCCCAATTATGTAGGTAATCTCCCTCCTCTCATCCTTGCCAACATACACGCGGTCGTGAGGCTTAAGGACAACCCCCTCCCTAACCAGCGCCTCTAAAAGCGTGAAAAACTCCTCCCCTATAAGTTGAACTAAAGCCCCAGCTCTATAACCAGCCCGAATGGCTACCCTAACACCTGGACGTCCATGGGGGAGGAAGTCTAGAACATAAGCGTATTCTTCATATCTCTTTTCCATACTACCGCCTTTCCAGCTCATTTTTACCTCTTCAAATTTTAGAATACTATTCTACAAAAAGGATATCAGCTATTTCAGCCTATATTCGCTTAAAAGTTTAACCATAGCTTCTAATTTAGCGGGATCTATTATTCTACGGCCTCCCCCTAGAAAGACTCTAAGCTCATCTACGCTACTAGGCATACAATTAACGATCTGAACAGCTTCAGCTTCTTCCAACTCAAAATCTTTTGTAAGCTTCTCAACAAGTTTTTCAGCATTTTCCGCATCTATCTTAGAAAATTTTGAAGCATAATCTAGGGTTCTCCTCTGGAACTGATCAAGGTTCTCCTCGCCAATAGCCTCTAACAACTTTTTAACCTGAGGTATCGTCAGGAATTTCTCCTTCAAAAATCCCTTCTCCAATATATGCAGCCTCCTTTAGCTTCCCGTAAAGGGCTCTAGGTGCTCAGGTCTAACAATTATCTCCTTAACTGCATCTCCCTGGGTAACGCTTACTATGTAGCTTCTTCCACGCTTACCAATCACGGTGCCTACTTTGCCGTGATAACGCCTATGAGGCATACCCTTTTGAACACTTGGCTCTATCTTTATTACAACCTTGCTTCCAGCCTCATAATTGTATAGTAGCTTACTTAACCGCAGCTTACCCCTCTCTCTAGGCTTCTTCCTAAGGAGACTGCGTGTCCGAGCGCGATACCCCTTTGACTTCCTCACACTTCAACCCCCTGATCCTTCATAATAACATCTAAAACATCTAAATCTAGAGGCTTCGCTTGGTTATTAAGAATTTCAGAGACGCTTGGAGTTGTTCTGCCGCCATCACCTGTCACCAACTCTTTTACGTATAGACCTCCCTGACATAACACTTTCATTTCAATCCTATTAGGCGACAATCTCTTAACCTTAACCTCATATATGTACTTTTCTCGTGTCAAATCTGCCCGCCTATGAAGAACCCTCATCGGCGTCCTCTGTTTAACAACAACATTTGTTAATTTCTTCTCCAGCAGCTTAAGCTCCTCATCAGAGACCTCCCGCTCAAACTCCACTATCACCCGATACCTCTTCCTAGCGGATTCAGCCTTCTTTATCTTTCGAACCAGGGATTTATTTGCAAAGAATAGATTAAAAACCTCAACCTTACCCTTTGCATACTCGTTTATAGCAGCCTCAAGCTCCTTAAGATTTATGAATCGTTTTTTAGGCTGGGACACTTCAATTACGAAAGGCCGGCCCTTACCAAGCATCCGTGCATCCACATCTTCTCTTCCAGAGGCATGAAATGAAGCTTTAACGCCGCCTACGAACTGGAGAACTGGAGTGCTTATCAACTCCTCTACGGATTCAGGATACATACGGCCAGTCCAATTGCATCTCTCACAGCCTTCACCCCAGCATTTAGAGCAAAACCATTTAGATTGGGGAATACCTCTAACCAGCTTCTTATAACGCCCAGCAATATAGAGGGGATTAACTTGAACCCGCATGTCGCCAGTAATAGGATTAATTAAAAGAACGACGTCGGGTGATTTATACTCCACAGGCTTGCCAGTTAAGAGGGAAATTTTCTTCCCTAAAAGTCTCCCAAATTCAATCCTTATACTTTCACCATACTCCACATTAAATATGGCTCTGAATTCATCCTCCCTCTCTTCAACCTCGAAGGGGAGTTCAACACCAACAAGGAAACTCTGACACTCGTAATTACTGAGTTCTTTCACAGCCTTCTCCGCTAACTCATCCATATGCATAAACCTATTTTCGCATAGGAAACATTCCTTCAACATCACCCTTCGAGGAATCCGCTTCCCCATCTTTTTAAGAATCTCAACCGCTAAATTAGAGAAGCCATTAACTGCTAAAACCCTAAGAATTTTAACACCCTCCTCATCCCCTGCAACAGCTAGAGCATGAGCCCTCATGAGCAACACCTTCTTCAACGCTTTTCCCCTTTCATCATTCTCCAGACCATAACCTAGCATGGCAAATTGTCTTCCAAGGCAATTATCGCATAGGGGGTATGCCTTAAGCATAGCCAAGGCTTTCTCAAGGATATCCATATCCGGTTCTCCAAAATGCTTAGCCTACATCCATCGGCAAACCTTTACCAAAAAATGGGAGGCGTCTCTTCCTCCTTAAAGCCTTCAGCATCCTACGCATCAGGACATACTGCTTAAGTAGTTCTTTAACATCCTTTTCACTAGTTCCAGATCCACGGGCTATGCGCCGTATCCTCGATGAATTAATAATTTTGGGGTTTTCCCTCTCCTCAGGGGTCATTGATTGGATAATAACGCGCCACTTCTCAAGCTTATTTTCAGCTACCTCAAGCATCTCATCCGGGACATTATATGACATCCCTGGAAGCATTTTCAATATTTTTTGAAATGGCCCCATTTTCCTCATAGCCTCAAATTGCTCATACATATCAGTTAGAGTGAACTTGCCACTGAGGATAGCCTTCGCCTTCTTCTCTGGAACTTTAACCTCAGCTTCCTTAACCTTTTCAAGTAATGTTTCAAGGTCTCCCATCCCGAGAAGGCGACCTACAAAACGTGAGGGGACAAAGGGCTCAATATCATCAATTTTTTCACCTGTACCTATGAACTTTATAGGCGCACCGATAGCCGCCACCGCAGATAAGGCTCCGCCTCCCCTCGCGGATCCATCCAGCTTGGTTACGATAATGGAGCCTATGGACGTTGCTTCACTAAATGCCTTAGCCTGCACCATAGCCTGCTGACCGATAGTTCCGTCTATGACGAGAATAACTTCATCAGGCTTAATTTTATCCTCTAAAGCCTTCATCTCCTTAATCAGCTCTTGCTCCTCCTTATGGCGCCCAGCTGTATCAATTATCACCAAGTCATAATTTTTAAATCGCTCTAAACCTTCTAGGGCAATTTTGACAGGTTGCTTTGATTTTGGATCTCCATACACAGGCACACCTATTCGATTAGCTAATTGTTGAAGTTGTTCAAAAGCGCCCGGCCGATAAGTGTCTGCGCATATAAGAGCTGTTTTTAAACCCCTTTTCTGATAATATCTCGCAAGCTTAGCGGCAACTGTTGTTTTACCTGACCCCTGAATGCCCACCAACATTACCACTTTTCTCTTACCAGGCTCCACCTTTAAGGGTACAGGCTTCTCGCCCAGAAACCTGGTTAACTCTTCATACAGAACCTTAATTATATGCTCACGGCGGGAAATTCCAGGCGGAACCTTCTCCTTGATAGCTCTATCTTCAATGCGCTTAGATATTTCCAGCACAAGTTTAACATTTACATCAGCCTGTAGAAGAGCTCGCTGAACATCCCTAATAAGCTCTTTAATAGCTGCTTCATCAACAACAGCAGCCTTAAAGATCTTCTTAAGAGCTTCATGAAGAGATGAACCTAAACGTTCTAGAGCCATGATTTCTCCAAACCTAAGAGGGCTTACATTCTTAAATACATTAGGCTACTGTTCAATCCCAGGGTACTTTGTATCTAAAACTTCTATTATCGCTTGAACTGTTTTCTCCCCTAAGCCCTTAACTGAAAGAAGCTCCCTTCTTGATGCTTGAAAAACACGTCGAACGCTTCCAAACTTTCTAAGGAGTGCCTCAGCCCGTTCAGGGCCAATTTTTGGTAAAGCCTGCAGTATTAAAAGTTGACGCTGCCTCAACGTGTATACCTTCGGCTTATAAACAGCCGCAACCCTCTTCCTTTCTTCTTCTTGAAGCTTTTTAGCCAAAGCCCTTATGAACATAGCTGTATGGCGCTCATCACGCGTAAAAATCACAGAAATTTCATGCTCAGCCAGAATCCTCGCAATAGCGCCCCAGAAAACCTGGGGGTTTTGAACATAATGTAAAGCTTCCGCAATATCTCCCTCAACTACTATACATGCTCTCTTGTAGGCTTTGACGAGGCGATCCGCCTGCTCAAATATTCTGCCATCAAAAACTGAGCGGAAAAAATCATGAACCGTTTTTCTTTCCACAGCATAATCCTCAGCGACAACATAATCCGCAGGAGCTAAAGCTTCTTCAACAACTTCACATCCAAACTCTCTAAGATAGTCCTTAACATCTACACTTTCACGTACATCAGCTATAATTCTCAGCTTATTGCCCGTTGACAAAGCAAACCCTATGAATGAGAATCGAGGAGGTAAACTTAAACATAGAGCTAGCGAAGCCCCTATAACCCACTTTTAGCTTATTCAATACATAAATGCGTGGAATAAAGTTAAAATGGAATTAATCTATATCTGCCGAAGGTGTCGCACAGCATACTCTCCAGAGGATTACCTAAAAAGCCACTTTTGTCCAAATTGTGGAACTCTTCTAATTCGTGGATACGGGTACAAGATCCCTAATGAAGAACATCAAATCGAAGGACTTATTAAGGAATTTTTCCCCTATCCAAACTTCCGCCCCTCGCAGATTGAAGCCATAAAATTCGCTTACCACATCTTCTCCAATGCAAAAATAGGCCTTCTATCATCTCCCTGCGGAACAGGAAAATCTATTTCCGCATTAACGGCATATTTCGCTGCCAAAAAGCAGAATCCAAACATTGGAAGACTCCTCATATTAACTAGGACAAAAAATCAGCTTGACATATACTCAAGAGAGCTTAAGAACATAAAGGAAAAATGCGGCGCAGATTTTACAGTCTCTATTTTTAAGAGTAAAAGGGAAATGTGTCCAAAAGTTACTGAAAACGCTAAACTTAAGGAGGTAAGCTATAGGGATTTCCTCCAATACTGTAAGGGGTTAAAGGAGGGGGTCTTCGGCGCTTCATGCGAGTACTTTGAAAGAACATATAATGGAAGGGATTTAAGCTGGACCGCTAAGAAAGTTATTACCCAGATTAGAAGACTAGGACCATTACTTCCAGATGAAACCTATAATATATGCTATGATGAAGGGTTATGCCCATATGAAGTTACAAAAGCTCTCACAAGACATGCTGACATAATCATAGGAAACTATAATTACGTGCTTGTCGACGCCATAAGAGGCTCAATTTTAGGTAAAGCAGGCATACGCTTAAGAGAAGTTAACTGCGTTTTCGATGAAGCCCACAGCCTTCCATATTATGCTGCAGACCTGCTATCGAATGAATTATCGACAAGGTCTGTGAGAAGAGCTTACAAAGAAGCTGAAAAATTTAATGTTGAAAACATAGATTTTCTACAAGCACTTTACGAGGTAATGATCAATCTTGGGAAGAAAACTTATAGGATGTACGGTCTTGATACGGAACACGTCATCGAAACTACGGAGCTTCTTGAGGCAATAGCACACAAACTCAACATTAGCCAAAAGGATGTGGTAAAGATTGCTGAGGAGTTAGCGTATGCAGGTGAAGTCATTCGGCAGAAAAGAGTTGAAGATGGGCGTCCGCCAGTATCCTATGTAGCCAGATGCGCTGACTTTATTATAATGTGGGTTGAAACAACAGGCTCAGCTTATGCAAAATATGTTAAAGTTGAAGAGGACATGCACAAAAGGAAACAGGTTAAGCTGGGCGTAAAATGCCTAGACCCTGCATTAACCGCAGGAGTTATTAATGAATTACGCTCCGCGATATTAATGTCCGGGACTCTATGGAATAGGCAATACTACATCGATATACTGGGTCTAGATAAAAATCGCTGCTTAGAGTTGGAGCTTCCAAATCCATTCCCGCCTGAAAATCGCTTGCTGCTCGTAGATAAAGCAGTCACAACTAAATATGAGAAACGTAGCGAAATCCAATGGAAAAGAATTGCAGACCACCTTCAAAAAATATTAAGGAACATTAAGGGTAAGGTTGCAATATTCTTCCCATCATATGATATCATGCGTAAAATTTCTGAAATGATCGGCGACGATCCTTCTAAAATTATTGAGACCAATAGAACAAAAATTTCAGATGTCATAAAATTCCTAATCGAAAACGAGAGGTGTGCAATTTTAGGCGTGGCCAGAGGTAAGATAAGCGAAGGAGTAGACATGACCATGGATGGGCGAAGCCTATTATCAGCGGTTATAATAGTTGGACTTCCATTTCCAAAGAAGACAGAGCTCCATGAAGCCTTTTACAGGTACCTAAGGGAAAAATTCGGAAGTAAAGCACTAGACTATGCCAATAATATTCCCTGTCTCAACGCTTTAGCCCAGTCTGCTGGAAGACTCATCCGTAGCCCCGACGATAGGGGGATCATCATAATTATGGATAGCAGAGCTGCTGGTGGATTTAAACGCAGACTTCCTGAAGATTGGAGAGTAAACATGAAAGCCCACTATAAAATTGAAAAGATTCTACAGCAAATAGAGGAATTCATGCAGAGACATGCTGCATAAACCTTTATTTACATTCACAGACTAGAGTAGCAAGTGTTAAAAGAGGGATCATTTTGGATGAAGAAATTAAAATTATTGAGGTAAGAAAAGCCCCTAAAGAGGCTTATATGATATTTGGATTTCCAGACGTTGGACTTGTAGGCGTTATAGCAGCTTCCCATTTAATCACAGAACTTGGATTAACTGAGATAGCTTACATAGAGTCGAAGCTACTGCCGCCAGTAACTGTTTTACATGAAGGCTTACCCCATTCACCGATTAGAGTTTATGGAAACCATCAAATAATGTTAGCAGTCTCAGAAATTCCACTTCAAGAAGAGTTGGTGCATCCAGTTACTAGAAAACTAATTGATTGGGGAAGAGAGAAGGAAGTAAAGCTTATGATATCCTTAAGTGGGATACCAGTCCCTGGAAGGCAGGATCTTGAAGAGCTTAAAGTTTTTGCAGCAGCTTCAACGGGTGAAACATTAAAGATGATTCAAGAAAAGGGTGTTGAAATCTTAATGGAGGGATATATGGTGGGGCCGCAGGCAGTTATGCTACAGTACTGCGCCACCTTAAAACTTCCAGCAGTAACGCTACTTTCCCAATGCTTCTTTAACTACCCAGACCCGGAGGCTGCGGCTAAAGTTTTAGATTTGCTAGCGAATATAATAGGAGTGAAGGTTGACGTATCTAAACTCATTGAGAAGGGTGAAGAAATAAGAATAAAGGCTAGGGACATAATGAGGCGCACACAACAAGAACTTGCAAAAATGGGAAAAAGCCAAGAGTTTGATATCCCACTCTACATAAGGTGAGAAGTATGTCCATTAGGAAAAGGCGGTCGATTTTCGACGTAATCGAAGAATACTTTGAAAGCGTTGAGCAGTGGATGGATAGAATAAGGGAAAGCCTAATTGAAGGCCCCAGCTGGGACTGTAAATCATGCACGATAAAACCTCTAAGCGACATAACCGTTGCAAGTGACAAAGTAATAGTAACCGTAGATTTGCCCTATGCTGAAGAAAGCACCATAAAAGTCTTACCCATAGACAAGGATATGATAGAAGTTACAGCCAAAATGAGGAGGAAAATAAGCTTTGATGATTTCGGCATAACACATCATAAAGGGGAGTTCCATACATTTAAGTGCCAAGTGTACATCCCTGTTCCAGTCTATATAGATAAAATGGAAGTCAAATTTAAGAAGGGTATTTTAGTGATTGAGTTGCCCAGAAAGCGTGAATACGAAATCCCCATTAAATGAAGCCTCAGCTCTCCTCAGAGATCTTCACTACTCCGACGGCTCTTCTTGCATCATCGGCTTCAATAACTAGAAACAAATTGTTGAAAATAAATGTAACTGATCACTTAGTACGCACTATCTTTACTCGTCCAAGGATTCTCCAATACTCTATTTCAACACCGGGTGCAAGTTTAGCCTTTAACTCCTCATCCTCAGGAAATGGCGCATCAAGATACTCATATGTTTCTAAATCCATTATTTGAACAGATGATGATGTAATGGCGAAAACCTGCCCACTTCGCTTCTCTATTATTGGAACCTCAGCGGTGGCATCTACAGGTTTAACGATACTCCTCTTCACACCATCAAATACACCTATAGCCACAATTCTAGCCTTTGCAGATCCATGCTTTCCAGGTTTTGATTTCGTTATCTCCACGATTCTACATGGCTCGTTATCTATTATTACGTAGCCACCTTCCTTAAGGCTGCCTACATCGACAGGCTTACTCATCAAATCACCCAACTTTTCAATAATCACCACAGCAATTTTAAACAACACCCATATATAATTTGAGGTAAAAGTTCTGAGAAACATGAAGGGATAAATGTGTTTAAAACAGTCGGTTTGGTGGCACGCTACGATAAGAAAAGAGCTATAAAATTAACTGAGGAGTTAACCGCCTATCTTAAGGAAAAAGGCTTAGAAATTTTTATTGAGGAAACATTACAGGGTAAAGTGAAAAGTGATGGACAATTTTTGCCCTTAAAGAAAATGGAAACAGACTTCATAATTACAATAGGTGGCGATGGGACAATATTGAGAACATGTATAGCCATCCCTAAGCCAGACATACCCATTTTAGCAATTAACATGGGAGTAAGAGGGTTTCTAACAGAAATATCGCCGGAAGAAGCGTTTAAAGCAGTTGATAGATGTTTAAAAGGAGACTTCAAAATAGAGAGATGTAAAAAGTTGGCGGTGTCAGCTGATAAACTAGAGGCTCCTGACGCATTAAATGAAGTTTTGATAGCTGTGGACGAGCCTGTAAAAATATTATACGCAAGAATATATAAGGATGAAAGGGAAGTGCTTACAAGCCAAGCTGATGGAATAATATTGGCAACCCAAACAGGATCCACAGGCTATTCACTTTCAGCAGGAGGCCCTGTCCTTGATCCACAAGTTGATGGAATAATTCTCACACCAATATGTTCGCTTAGCGTTTTACGCTCGATTGTTTTTCCCTCAGAGTCAAAAATAACCGTAGAGGTGCTACGTCCTAAGAAAGTTTTATTAGTTGTAGATGGAGCTTATAGGAAACTCCTAGATTCTAAATGCAAAATTGTAGTGACGCAATCAAAGAATGAGGCAAAATTCATAAGGTTTGGAGAAAACTTCTACCATAGATTACGGAGTAGACTACTCTTTCATGGCCTTAAAGATGGAGAAAACTGTGGGTAGTAGAAAACTCGTATTAGTTCTAGATGCATCCGCCTTTATATATGGTTTTAACCCGTTATCAGTAGAGGAGGCAAGCTACACTGTTCCAGCTGTAGAAGCTGAAATAATTGGGAATGAAGTAGCCTACACGAGGTTTAGTATAGCACTAAATTCTGGGAGGCTAAAAATCCTTTCACCAAACGATAACGCTATTAAGGAGGTTAAAGAAAGCGCGAAAAGAACAGGTGATGCACACATACTATCTGAAACAGACCTACAACTCTTAGCATTGGCACTTCAGTTAAGGGAGGAAAATACCCCAATTATAGTCACAGATGATTACTCAATACAGAATGTCGCCAGATACTTGGGAATTAAAGCCGTTCCGTTAGCAACATTTGGAATTAAATCAATAATAAAGTGGGTGAGGTATTGCCCAGCTTGCCGAAGGAAATATCAGGAAAGTTATATGGGGGATACATGTGAAGTCTGCGGTGCAAAACTTAAAAGAAAATGTTTGAAGAAAATTTCAATCATAAACCATAATAGTGGAGAGGGTTGAAAAATGCCTTTTATAACAAAAAACACGTTGTACTTTAAGAAGCCTGGTCCCCAAAATACTGACGCGTTGCTAAATTTTGTAAAGGAGTATGCGGAGAAGGAGAATATAAGAGACATAGTTGTTGCCTCTACAACGGGCGAAACTGGTGTAAAAGCTGCTAAGATTTTTAGCGGCTACAATGTCGTTGTTGTAACACACCATGTCGGATTCAGAAAGCCTGGAGAGTGGGAATTAAATGAGAATTACCGAAAGGAGATTCTAGAAAGTGGAGCAAAAATATTTACTGGAACACATGCCCTCAGTAGTGCTGAAAGAGCCATACGCAAAGACTTCGGAACAATTCAAACGCTTGAAATCATTGCAAATACACTTCGGCTCATGGGGGAGGGAACTAAAGTCTGCGTGGAGATAACATTGATGGCAGCAGATGCTGGGCTGATACCAGTTGATAGGGATATAATAGCGATCGGAGGGACAGGAAAAGGAGCGGATACGGCCTTAAGAATACTTCCAGCCAATAGTGCTAGATTCTTTAACCTAAGAATCAAGGAAGTGATAGCAAAGCCCATGGAATTTTGAGCACACTATCTCTCTGAGGCAACCTCCCTAATAACATCACAAATTATTTCCATCGCCCCGTCTATAACCTCACGAGTTATTGTTAATGGGGGCGTTAAAACGATTGTTGAAGGATCTGTAAGTGTTGTGATAACCCCTTGCCTCCATGCCCGAAGTACAATTTCACGCGCCTGCTCATTTGACGCCCGTGAAGTCTCAAGGTTTTCCACAATCTCTAAACCTATCATTAAGCCTTTACCTCTAACATCCCCAATGATTTCACATTCATCTTTTAACTCTCTGAGCCTCTTGAGGATATAAGTTCCTTGTTTCACCGCATTTTCCAGAAGACGCTCCTCTTTAATGGCATCAATAACTGCTATAGCGGCTGCGCATGATAAGGGATTACCTCCAGAACTGCCAGCATGTGAACCCTCCATCCAATCCATTAACTTAGATTTTGCAATAGTTGCAGCTAATGGCAGGCCTGATGCTAATACATTTCCACAACATAGAATATCTGGTTCGATGTTCCAATGTTCAATAGCAAACCATTTACCAGTTCTCCCGATGCCGGTTCGCGATTCATCGTCAACCAGTAGAAAGTCGTATTTATCTGCAAGCTTCCTTAATCTACTAAAATACTCCTGAGGTGCAACGACGCAACCTCTCCACTGTATCGGTTCAATTATAATAGCGGCTACATCCTCCGGAGGAGCAAGTTTTCTTAGAATCATATCCTCTATAAAGTCTACACATGAG
>Ga0105163_1001003_pt1 | contig 15499 bp, 10 predicted proteins | sample JNZ110809AmetaG_FD_81531 | JGI IMG/M metagenome (GOLD analysis project Ga0105163, IMG submission 81531) | Hot spring microbial communities from Jinze hot spring, China to study Microbial Dark Matter (Phase II) - JNZ 110809A | ecosystem: Environmental > Aquatic > Thermal springs > Hot (42-90C) >... | reverse complement strand
AGATAGAGGCAAACTTGTAAAATGGACATTTTATCTTTTATTCTTCTCTTTTCTTTCGTCACTATTTCTTGGAAATTTGAAACTTATCTTTGGAACTGAAGAATTTAAAAGCGAAATTTGCGGGATTGTTGGACTTTATGTAGCTGATGTTATGATAAAGCTTTTCGGGGGGCTTGGAAGCATGTTTATAACACTTGTTTCTTTTTTGATTTTTCTTGGTTTTATTGTGGAAGTTAACTTTTATGATGTCGCAATAAGTATTGGGGAAAAGATTTCGGCTTTCTTTTTGAATTTGAAACCGAAGAAGAAAAAGCCATCAGATGTTAAGGTTTTAAAACCTGAAATTACTCAAGTTCAAAAGCAAACCGAAGTTGTGATTTCCACACCTGAAACAAAAGCTCTTGAGTTAGAGGTTGAAGGAAAGCCGAAAGAGAAAATTGAAGAGACCGAAGAGAAAAAGAGGGATAAAGTTGAGGAAAGAGAAGCCTCAAGAAAGCAACAAAGCAAGAAACTTGACTTTAAACTCCCTCCTGTTGAATTACTTGACCCTGGAGATAACGAGATGGTTGCTGATGAGGAGGAACTCAGCATGAATGCAGAGCTTTTGAGGAATAAACTTGCAAACTTTGACATTGAAATTGAAAGGATAAGCATAACGCCTGGACCAGTTGTCACTCTTTATGAGATAGTTCCAGCAGCTGATGTTAAAGTGAGAGAGATTGTTTCACTTGCTGATGACATAGCTCTTGCGCTTGCAGCTCGTGGGATAAGGGTTATTGCTCCAATGCCAGGGAAAGGAACAGTTGGAATTGAAATTCCAAATCGTAAACCTTCAATTGTTAAAATTAGAAATGTTATTGATTCTCCGGAGTTTAAAAATTTCAACGGCGTTCTTCCTATAGCAATGGGTAAAACGATAACTGGTGAGATTTATTGTGATGATCTTGCAAAGATGCCACATCTTCTTATTGGTGGAGCAACTGGTTCGGGTAAAAGTGTTGGGATAAATACAATTATTGTAAGCTTGCTTTATAAACTTTTACCTTCTGAGATAAAATTTGTGATCATAGATCCCAAAAAAGTTGAACTTGTAAACTATCGTAAGCTTGTCAATCATTATCTCGCTGTTTGTCCTGATGTTGATGAGGAGATAATAACTACGCCTGAAAACGCTGTCCTTGCTTTGAAAAGTTTAGTTCTTGAGATGAACGAGAGGTATGATAAGTTTTCAAAAGCTGGTGTAAGGAACATTCAAGATTACAACGATAAGGTAAGGCAAGGGAAAATTAAAAGCACCGAAGAAACTCAACATTATGAGCTGCCTTATATTGTAGTTATAATTGATGAGCTTGCCGATTTGATGCTTGTTGCAGCGGGAGATGTTGAGGAACCGATCACACGACTTGCGCAACTTGCAAGAGGTGTGGGTATCCATCTGGTGATTGCAACACAGAGACCTTCGGTTGATGTTATAACTGGGTTAATCAAGGCAAATTTCCCAACCAGAATTGCTTATCAGGTTGCTTCAAAGGTTGACTCAAGGACAATTCTTGACATGAATGGAGCCGAACAATTAATCGGAAGTGGGGATATGCTTTATCTTCCAGCTGGTGCAACGAAACCCATAAGAATTCAAAACGCTTTTGTCTCCGCTGAAGAAGTTGAAAGGATCGTTGATTATATAGCTTCTCAGCCTGGGTATGATAAACCTTATGAGCTTCCATCGGTGTTAGAAAAACAGAGAATTGAAATCAGTGCTGGGGGTGAATTTGATGAATTTTTTGAGGAGGCTGCGAAAATTGTCGTAAGGTATAAACAAGCTTCAACCTCTTTGTTGCAAAGAAAGTTAAAGATAGGTTATGCAAGAGCAGCACGTATTGTTGATCAGCTTGAAAGAGAGGGAATAGTTGGTCCGCCTATGGAAGGAAATAAAGCAAGGGAAGTTTTAGTTGAAAGTGAAATTGAACTTGAGGAGATTTTAAAACAAATAAAAAGTAGATAAAGGTTATGAAATTTTGCTTTAAAAATTTCATTCTTTTGGTTTTATTTAATGGAATTTTGTTTTCACAATCAGGAAAAGAAATCGTTGATCAGTTGAAGAAAAGATATTCGGGAATAAATGATGCTGTTGTGAAATTTGAGCAAATAGTTAAGTATGGCATGTCAAAGTTTGAACAAACCTTTTCAGGGACTCTTTATTTCAAAAGATCAAACAAGTACAGAATTGAAACAGAGCAGCAAATTATTGTAACAGATGGAAATACAAGTTGGCTCTATTCAAAAGTTAATAAACAGGTGATAATTGATAAATATAAAGAAGACCGAAATGCTTTATCACCAGATAAATTCCTTCTTTCAATTTCAGATGAATATATCCCACTTGTTTTAAAAACTGAAAAAGTTAATGATAAAAGAATTACCATTCTCAAGTTGACTCCCAAAAATGACGACTCGCCAATTGAATCAGCAAAGATGTGGGTAGTTGAGGGAGATTTGAGCATAGCGAGGGTTGAAGTAACTGATATAAACGGCACTACCACAACATACATCGTGAAAAGTTTAAAAATAAATTCCGGCGTTGATGATAGCTTATTTAAATTTTCTATCCCATCAGATGTAAAGGTTGTGGATTTAAGGTAAAAACAAATTGAGTTATTTGATGTTAAATTTCGCAAGGTTTTTGAAGTTTGCTTTTAGTGTGTTGATTGCGGTTATTTTTATTTACTTTGCTTTTAAGGGGATTAATTGGACGGAATTTTTAAATGTCTTCGCAAATGTTAATTATCTGTATATTTTTATAATGTTCATTATACTTTTGATGTCGCATTTATTCAGAGCGTTGAGGTGGAAATATCTTTTAAAACCTGTTAAATCTGATACATCTTTTCTTCATTTTTTTGAAGCGACGATGATCGGTTATTTTGCGAATAATATATTCCCTCGTGCAGGGGAAATAGTGAAGGCATATACTTTAAGCAGTGATGAGAGAATCTCAAAAGCATCAGGTTTAGCAAGCGTTTTACTTGAGCGTGTCCTTGATATAATTTTTTCACTTTTCTTTTTTGGTGTAGCAATGTTATGGAACAAAAAAATTTTTGAAAAGCATTATCCATGGCTTGGTCAAGTGGCTTTGTTCAGCGCCTTAATTATAGGATTGCTTATCATTTTAATTTTTATTCTTTTAATATGGCAAAGAAAATTTGCTTCTCTGTTAGGTAAATTTATTAGAATTTTCAGTAAAAAATTAGCTGAAAAGTTTGAAAATACATTTGGAAACTTCATCTCTGGCTTTGAAGCCTTAAGACATAAAGGGGTTTATAAGCAAGTGATTGTGTTAAGTTTCTTGATTTATCTTTGTTATATTTTCGCAGCATATGTTCCACTATTTGCTTTTAAAATTGATAGGGAGAAAATTGGTTTTTTTACAGCCCTTGTTATTTTCGTCGTCTCAACGGTTGGCTTTATTCTTCCAACTCCAGGGGGAATGGGAAGCTATCATTCATTTATAACTGGGACATTGATTAAACTTTACAGCATACAGCATGAAATTGCATTAGGGTATGCTGTGTTAACACATGGGGTTGGGTATATAACAAATAGTTTATTTGGTTTTTATTTTGCGCTTAAAAAACATGTCAGATTTATACAAAGTCAGGAGCAAATTTTGTCTAAAATTTGAACTTATTATCTAACTTATTTTGTTGTATATTGCCACAAATCTCAAAATAAATTAATTTTACCGTATTAAAATTTCAATTTTTTCACTGGCATTGTTTTTGATGATTTTTAATCCTGAAGTAAAAACAAAATTAGAGAGGTTAAAATGAATAGGGTGCTTTTAATTTTGGGCTTATTAACTATAATTTATGGGGTAGTTTTTTCACAATCTTATGTTGGAACTGATAGGTGTTTAACTTGTCATGCTTATGTTAAGCCAGTCGCAAAGGATTATAAGCAAACGCTTCATGCGAAGATTCATCTGTTGCCCACTTCCGAGACTGTTCGTGGGGACTTTACTCAAACTGTTTCAATGGGCTCTTCTTATGGTAATGCTTTGGTTCGTTTAAGAACTGATGGTTCAAAATGGTATGCGAAGCTTGTGCCAAGCTCTGGTGACTCAGTTGAGTATGAAATTGCCTATGTGTATGGTTTTGGGTGGAAGCAAAGATATCTTGTAAAAATTGATAGCAGTTATTATATGCTCCCAATTCAATGGAATTTGAAGGGATATCTTGATAATTCAACGGGCAACTGGACTAGTTATAACCCAGGTAATTGGTTTAATAGTGACGGAACATTAAAGTCAACAAAAACTAATTCTTTTAGAGCTAAGTCATATGATAAAAATTGTGCGGGTTGTCATGTAACTGGACTTAATATAACAAAATATGTAAGCTCTCAAGCCGATACATTTTGGATTGCAAAGTGGGCTAATAACAATAGTATCAATGATATGATAATTGGGTGTGAAAGTTGCCATGGTCCAGGGTCTGATCATGCTTCTACCGGGGACAAAACAAAAATAATCAATCCTAAAAATTTATCATATGAAAGGCAGCTTGAAGTTTGTGGTCAATGCCATTTCAGAGGCTCAAGTAATAATCGTACTCATGAATACCCATGGGATGAAACAAACAATAAAGGTTACATTCCTGGGGATAGCCTTGGACTTTATATAATTCATAATCCAGGGCTTTGGCCAGATAATTATACTTCAAGGCAGCATCACCAGCAATATAATGATCTTTTAAAGTCAAAGCATTATTCAAATCCATATCATAAAGTTACTTGTTTTGAATGTCACAATCCCCACAAAGTTACAAGCAATCCACATCAAGTAGTTGATTCGTTGTATGTTAGTGATCAAAGTGGGAACTATATTTGGATAAAAACAAAGAATAATGATAACACGCTTTGTTTAGCTTGCCACGCTGGATATGGTCCATTTGCTGGTTTAACAAGGGCTATGATTATGGATCCAGTTGCTAACAGAGATACAATTGCCTCTGTTGTAAGCAGGCATACACATCATTCCTATGACCCTGAGAATAGAAACAATACTGGGGGCACAAGCAGGTGTTCAAAATGCCATATGGCGAAAACAGCGACAACAGCTAAGGCTTATGACATACATAGTCATACATTTGAAGTGATTTCACCAAAGAAAACACTTGATTATAGAACGGTTACAACTCCAACGAAGGGCATGTTAAATTCTTGCGCTGCAAGCTGTCATAGGAATCCAACAGGTAACATACCAAACTTTGGTGTACCAACGGATGCAAATTTAACTGATTGGACGGAAGCAACTGATATTCAATTGGCTGATTCTTTGTGGTTTTATTTCAGAATGTGGTGGCCGACGAAAGTTGAGCAAATTGCAAGCATTGTTTCTAAATTTGAAGTATTTCAAAATTATCCAAATCCGTTTAACCCAACGACAACGATTGAGTTTGCGATTCCGAAGAGAGTTAATGTCAAACTTGTAATTTATGATTTAACTGGAAAAGTGGTTAAAACATTGATTGATGGACAAGAGTATGAGGCTGGTTTATATAGAGTGGAATGGAATGGTAAAAATGATTACGGTGAATATGTTTCAAGTGGCATTTATTTCTATAGATTAGAGGCTGGGGATTTTGTTGCTACAAAGAAGATGGTGCTTGTAAGATAAGGGATTGACTTAATAAGAACAAGGGCGGGTTTTCAACCCGCCCTTTTTATTTTTGCGGAGCCGACGGGGCTCGAACCCGCAACTTCCAGCGTGACAGGCTGGCGTGCTAACCAATTGCACCACGGCTCCTTTTTGTAAACCGAAATAAATATAATCAACTTGGCTAAAAAATGCAAATTTTCACTCAATCTTCTTTCCAGATGCTTTTCTCAATCTATCCATAATTGCAATTCCAAGCCCAACTTCTGGAACTTCCTGTGCATAAATCACATCAACCCCGGCTTCATCAAGTCGATGAAGTGCGGAGAATAAATTGCTTGCTGCTTCAACAAGATCACCTTTTTCCGAGAGGATCTCAACATGCTTTGCTTTTACTTCAAAGTCATATTTTTTAAAAAGCAAAATTCCGGCATTTTCAATTCTCTTGTCCAGAATTTCTTCAATTGATGAGAAAATCTTAACAGGTGTTCTGGGTGAGTAATGTGTTTGAAGTTGTCCGGGGGATAGAATTTTTTCTGATTTAGTTTGAATTTTAACTTTTCCAATTACTTTTTCAATTTCTTCAATTGGAAGTCCACCGGGGCGTAATATCGTCGGTTCATCAAGTAATGAAAGAACAGTTGATTCAACTCCGATCGGGCATTTGCCACCATCAAGAATTAAATCAATTTTATCACCAAGTTGTTTTTCAACATGGTCAGCGGTTGTTGGGCTTATGTAGCCGAATGGATTTGCACTTGGTGCGGAGATTGGGGTTTCAGCGCTATCAATCAATGCAAGTGCAACAGGGTGAGATGGCATTCTAATGGCAACGCTTTTAAGTCCAGCGGTGACAATATCAGGAACAATTTCAGATTTCGGTAAAACAAGGGTAAGTGGACCTGGCCAGAATTTTTCAATTAGTTTGAGAGCTTGCTCATCAATTTTTTCTGTTAATTTTTCAAGCCAGTTGAATTTTGAAATATGAACGATGAGTGGGTCAAATTTGGGACGATTTTTTACTTCAAAAATTTTTGCCACGGCGTATGGATTAAGCGCATCAGCACCAAGCCCATAGACAGTTTCAGTCGGAAATGCGACAAGCCCACCTTTTTTTATTATTGAGCCAGCAAGTTTTATATTTTCATCATTTGCTATCACTCGCATAGGACAAAATTTCTTAAATTTGTGAAATCTTTTCAATGTTCTGACAAATTAAACAAATTTTGGGTGCAAAAGTTCAATAGGTCAAAAGTTCAAGTGATTATCTTTTAATGATTTTCTTTGGCACATGCTTTGCAATATAAATTTACAGAAAAATTTTCGCTTTTCAATCAAAAACAAAACAAGCGAGGTGAAAAATTATGGGAAAAATAGTTGGAATTGATCTTGGGACAACGAACTCTGTTGTTGCGGTTAAAATGGGAAACGATGTTGTTGTAATCCCGACATCCGAAGGACCTAGGACACTTCCTTCCGTGGTTGCATTTACAAAGACAGGAGAACGACTTGTTGGACACCCTGCAAAAAGACAAGCGATTACAAATCCTGAGAACACGATTTATTCAATAAAGAGATTTATGGGAAGATTTTATGACGAAGTAATTGAGGAAGCAAGAAGAGTTCCATACAAGGTTGTGCGGGGTCCAAATAACACAGCAAGAGTTCAAATTGGAGACAGAGTTTATTCACCACCAGAAATTTCAGCGATGATTTTGCAGAAATTGAAACAAGATGCAGAAGCATATCTTGGTGAAAAGATAACAGATGCAGTTATTACAGTTCCTGCTTATTTCAACGATGCGCAGCGTCAGGCGACGAAAGAAGCGGGTGAGATCGCTGGTTTGAATGTAAGGAGGATAATCAATGAGCCAACAGCAGCAGCTCTTGCATTTGGGCTTGATAAGAAAGGAAAACAGATGAAGATTGCGGTTTTTGACCTCGGTGGTGGAACTTTTGATATTTCAATTCTTGAAATTGGTGAAGGTGTTTTTGAAGTTAAAGGAACAAGCGGGGATACGCATCTTGGCGGTGATGATTTTGATCAGAGGATAATTGATTGGATTGCTGAGGAATTCTTGAAACAAGAAGGAGTTGATTTACGCAAAGATCCAATCGCATTGCAGAGATTAAAAGAAGCAGCTGAAAGAGCCAAGATTGAACTTTCAAGCCGACTTGAAACAGAGATAAATCTTCCATTCATAACTGCAACGAACACCGGACCAAAGCATTTACAGATGACTTTGACAAGAGCAAAATTTGAAGCTTTGATTGATGATCTTCTCCAGAAGCTCATTCCACCGTGTGAAGAAGCATTGAGAAGAGCGAAATTAACAGTTGATGATATTGATGAGGTTATACTCGTTGGCGGTTCAACGAGAATTCCAAAGGTTCAGCAAATTGTTCGTGATTTCTTCAAGAAAGAGCCAAATAAGAGCGTAAATCCAGATGAAGCAGTTGCGATAGGTGCTGCAATTCAAGCAGCAGTTCTTGCTGGTGAAGAAAAAGATATTTTACTCCTTGATGTTACACCGCTTTCACTCGGAGTTGAAACGCTCGGTGGAGTTATGACTGTTTTAATCCCGGCTAACACGACAATTCCAACAAGAAAGACAGAGATATTCACAACTGCTGCTGACAATCAAACATCGGTTGAGATTCATGTTTTGCAAGGTGAGAGACCGATGGCAAAGGATAACAGATCACTTGGAAGATTTATACTTGATGGAATTCCACCGGCACCGCGTGGAGTTCCACAGATTGAAGTTACATTTGATATTGACGCAAATGGAATTTTGCATGTGACGGCGCGTGATAAAGCAACGGGTAGAGAGCAAAGCATCAGGATAACCGCATCAAGCGGTTTGACAAAGGAAGAAATTGAAAGGATGAAACGTGAGGCACAGGAGCACGCTGAGGAGGATAGAAGGAAACGTGAAGAAGCCGAACTCAGAAATCAAGCGGATAACCTTGTTTATACAACTCGTAAGCAATTGAGAGAGATTGGCGATAAACTTCCATCCGATTTGAGAAACAAAGTTGAAATGAAAGCGAATAAACTTGAAGATTTGATAAAGACAAACGCACCTATAGCTGATGTTAAAGCTGGTATGGATGAGTTAACGCGTGCTTGGAATGAAGCTTCAAATTATCTCTATCAGCATGCGACATCTGGAACTTACAGCTCCGGTTACGCTGGTGGAACTTCGCAGGAAGAGCAGAAGAAAGATGTCAAAGATGCTGATTATGAAATCGTGGATGACAAGGATAAAAAAGAAAAGAATTAAAGTTAGATTAAAGCACCTTTTAAATCAGGGCGAGGTTTTTAACCTCGCCTTTTTTGTCAAAATTTAAAAAATTAACAAGTGGAGGTGATAGAAAATGAATTGGAATAAATTTACGATAAAATCGCAAGATGCAATTCAAAAAGCGATGCAAATCGCTGCTGAGAGAAATCATCAAGTAATTGAGCCGGAACATTTGCTTCTTGCGTTGATTGACGATGAAACTGGACTTGTAAATTCAATCATAAAGAAAATTGGCGGGAATATCGCATACATTAAAAATAGATTGAACGAGTCAATCAAAAGATTTCCTCAGGTTCAAGGAGCAGGGCTTGGGAATCAGTATATCTCGCAGAACTTGATGAAAGTTTTTGATGACGCTCTCAAAGAAGCAAATCAACTCAAAGATGAATACATAAGCGTTGAGCATCTGTTAATCGCTTTATCGGAGAATAGAAATAACGACGCCGGAAGAGTTCTCGCTGATCAAGGGATCACGAAGGATGCAATTTTGAAAGTTATGCGTGAAATTCGTGGTTCTCAAAGAGTTACGGATCAAAATCCCGAAGACAAATATCAAGCACTTAAAAAATACGGTAGAGATTTAACCGAGCTCGCACGGCTTGGGAAGCTTGATCCTGTTATTGGGAGAGATGAAGAAATAAGAAGAGTGATGCAGGTGTTAAGCAGGAGGACGAAAAATAATCCAGTGTTAATTGGTGAACCCGGCGTTGGAAAGACGGCAATTGTTGAAGGAATTGCACATAGAATTGTTCAAGGTGATGTTCCCGAGCCGTTGAAGAATAAGCGAATTTTTGCGCTTGATATTGGAGCTTTGATTGCTGGGACGAAATATCGCGGTGAGTTTGAAGATAGATTAAAAGCTGTTTTAAGAGAGATTCAAGAGTCAAATGGTGAGATAATTCTTTTCATTGATGAATTGCACACAATCGTTGGTGCTGGAGCAGCTGAGGGAGCGGTTGACGCAGCGAATATGTTGAAGCCAGCGCTTGCCCGTGGCGAACTTCACGCAATTGGTGCAACCACAATTGATGAATATAGAAAGCACATTGAGAAAGACCCGGCGCTTGAGAGAAGATTTCAACCTATACTTGTTGAAGAACCATCTGTTGAAGATACAATTTCAATTTTGCGTGGATTGAAGGAAAAATACGAAGTCCATCATGGAGTCAGAATCACGGACGCTGCAATTGTCGCAGCTGCTCAATTGAGCCATAGATATATAACTGACAGGTATCTTCCAGATAAAGCAATTGATTTGATTGATGAAGCAGCTTCAAAATTGAGAATTGAAATTGATTCAATGCCAGAAGAACTTGACGAGCTTGAAAGAAAAATTAAACAGCTTGAAATTGAGAGAGAAGCGGTGAAGCGAGAGCTGACTTCAAATTATGCAACTGATGTTGATAAAAAAGCAACGCAGAAGAAACTTGAAGAAATTGAGCAGGAACTTGCTTCACTTCGTGAGGAAAGAGATCGTTTAAGAGCTCACTGGGAAATGGAGAAGGAACTCATAAAGTCAATCCGTGAGATGAAAGAGCAAATTGAAAAAGCAAAAATTGAAGCTGAAAAAGCAGAAAGGGAAGGAGATTATGCAAGGGTTGCGGAGTTAAGGTATGGAGTTATTCATTCGCTTGAAATGAAGTTGAAAGAAACAACTCAGAAACTTGCTGAGGTTCAAAAAGATTTGAGAATGCTCAAAGAGGAAGTTGATGCGGAAGATATTGCAGAGATAGTTTCAAAATGGACTGGAATACCTGTTCAAAGAATGCTTGAAAGTGAGCGAACGAAACTTTTACATATGGAAGAAAGATTGCACGAAAGAATAGTTGATCAAGAGGAAGCGGTTAAAGCGGTCAGCAACGCCATTCGCAGAGCAAGAGCTGGACTTCAAGACGAAAGAAGACCCATTGGTTCATTTCTTTTCATCGGAAGCACAGGAGTTGGAAAAACAGAACTTGCAAAAGCACTTGCTGAACTTCTCTTTAACGATGAAAATGCGATGATAAGAATTGATATGTCGGAGTATATGGAAAGATTTTCTGTTTCAAGATTGATTGGTGCTCCACCCGGATATGTTGGTTATGAAGAAGGTGGGCAATTGACAGAGGCAGTGCGTAGAAAACCATATTCAGTTGTTTTGCTTGATGAAATTGAAAAAGCACATCCGGAAGTTTTCAACATACTTTTGCAGGTTCTTGAAGACGGAAGATTAACCGACAGCAAAGGTCATGTTGTTAACTTTAAAAACACAATCATCATAATGACATCAAACATTGGCTCGCATATAATTCAGGAAAAAATGTCAAGAATGACGGATGAAAACAGGGATAAAATTATGGAAGAATTGAGAGAGGAACTTATGCAGATTTTGAGGCAGACGATAAGACCTGAATTTTTGAATAGAATTGATGAAATAATCTTCTTCAAACCATTGACGAAAAGTGATATCTTGAAGATCGTTGATTTGCAGATTAAACAGGTTAACAAGCGACTTGAAAAGAACAATATGAAGATAGAATTAACTGACAAAGCTCGTGTATGGCTTGCGGACATTGGCTATGACCCAACATTTGGAGCAAGACCTTTGAGAAGAGTTATTCAAAAGCACATTCTTGATCCGCTTGCTGAGAAAATTCTTGCTGGTGAATTTATGAATGGAGATACTGTAATCGTTGATCTTGATTATCACAGTAAGCCAGTTTTCATAAAGAAAGTTGAAGAAGTTGAAGTTGTCTAAATTGGTTTGGGGAGCGAAAAGCTCCCCTTTTTTATTTTTGTGGGGGTTGAATTTGGCTCGTATGTTTGAAAATTTCAATTGTTAAATCTAAATTTTACATTGTAATGCAAACAAAGTGGAGTTTAAATTGATAGCGTATCTATCTGGAGGTATGGAATATGCAAGCGACGGTGGGAAAGGGTGGAGAGAAGAAATTCAGAAGTGGCTTAAAGAAAATTTATCTCACGATGTTTTTAATCCTGTCGTTGAAACGGAGAGATTTTTGAGCGAAAAATATCCAGGGATTGATTTTCGTGAGCTTAAGAGAACATCGCCTGAAAAATTTAAAGAGATAATTTCACAAATTGTTGGGAGAGATTTGGAAGCGGTAAGTTTTTGTGATTATGTTATCTGTCTCTGGGATGAAGGGGCAGAAAAAGGTGCGGGAACACAGGGTGAGATAACGCTTGCTAAATTTCTTAACAAACCAGTTTTTATTGTCACAAAATTTAACTTCTCAAGGATTCCTTCCTGGATAATTGGGTGTGCGGATGAAATTTTTGAAAATTTTGAATCATTGAAAAATTTTCTTCTAAAAAAATTTAAGTTTGCTTATGCGTCCAACGCGAGCGGAAATTAATCTCTCCGCTTTTGAATTCAACCTTAAACAGGTTAAAAAACTTGTGGGAGAGAAGACAAAAATTATGGCTGTCGTCAAAGCAAATGCTTATGGACACGGCGCAGTTGAAATATCAAAGGTTGCAATCTCCCTTGGCGTTGATTACCTTGCGGTTGCAATACCAGAAGAAGGAGTTGAATTGAGAGAAAATGATATAAAAACACCGATACTTGTCTTCACACCACCTTTTGAACATCAAATTGAGTTATTTTTCAAATATGATCTGACACCGACAATTGTTTCAATTGATACTGCAGAAAAGTTCAATTTACTTTCTGAAAAATTTGGCAAAAAAATCAGATGCCATATTAAAGTTGACACTGGAATGGGGAGAATTGGTGTAAATCATAAAGATGCAGTTGAATTTGTGAAAAAAGTCCATTCTGACTTTAAAAATCTTTACATTGAGGGGATTTACACGCATTTTGCAACTTCTGATGAGAAAGATAAAACCTACGCACGAGAACAATTTGATAAATTTATTGAAGTTATTCGCACACTTGATGATTTCGGAATCAAGATACCTTTGAAACATTGTGCAAATTCCGGCGCTATTCTTGATTTGCCCGATACATATCTTGATATGGTAAGACCTGGGATAATGCTTTACGGTTATCATCCATCACTTGAAGTTTTAAACAGAGTTGAGTTAAAACCGGTGATGACATTGAAATCAAAAGTTTCGTTTATCAAAGAAGTTGATCCGGGAACAAGCATAAGTTATGGGAGAAAATTTATTGCAAAAGAGAGGACAAAAATCGCAACAATTCCGATTGGCTACGCTGATGGATACAGAAGACATCTAACAAATCTTGGCAAAGTTGAAATAAACAAAAAAATTTTCCCTGTCGTTGGCACTGTCACAATGGATCAAATTATGGTTGATGTGGGCTTGAACACAGATGTGAAAGTTGGTGATGATGTAATTTTGTTTGGAAGTGAAAATTTAACTGCTTGGGATGTTGCTCAATTGCTTGGGACGATACCGTATGAGGTTTGTTGCAATGTTTCTTCTCGTGTTCCAAGAGTTTATTTAAGAGATTAAAAACAAAAAGGCGAAAATTTTATGACAAAAGCATTTGCTGTAATAATGGCAGGCGGGGTGGGATCAAGGTTCTGGCCAAAAAGCAGAGCAAGAAAGCCCAAACAATTTCTTAACATTCTCTCTTCAAAATCACTCATTGAGCAAACGATTGAAAGAATTAATCCTTTGATCCCTGAAAAAGATATACTCATCGTCTCAAATAAGAATCAAACTGCTGAACTTGTCCAGGTTTTGCCGAAATTTCCAATTCAAAACATAATTCTTGAACCACAATCTAAAAACACAGCACCGTGCATAGGTCTTGCAAGTTTATTTATAAAAAGACAACAACCTGACGCAGTAATGGTTGTCCTGCCTTCGGATCATCTCATCAAGGACACTGAAAAATTTCTTGATACTTTAAAAATTGGGATTGAGTCCGCTTATGAGACAAAGGGATTGATAACAATTGGAATTCAGCCAACTTATCCATCAACTGGATACGGGTATATTCAATTTGTTGAAGATGAAGAAAGTGAACTTGGATCAAAAGGGGTTTATAAAGTTAAGACATTTGCAGAGAAGCCAAATCTTGAAACAGCAAAAAAATTTATTGAAAGTGGCGATTTTCTCTGGAATAGCGGAATGTTTATCTGGAGAGTTGATGTGATACTTGAAGAAATAAAAACTTATCTTCCCGATATTTATGAAGAGTTGATGAAAATAGACGAAGCGATTGGAAAAGATGATTTTAAAAATGTTCTTGAGCAATCTTACGGCAGGATGAAAGCAATTTCAATAGACTATGGGGTGATGGAGAAAACAAACCGGGCTTATGTTATTAAGGCAAGTTTTGGTTGGAGTGATGTTGGGAGCTGGGAAGAGGTTTACAATCTTGCGCCGAAAGATGAAAATGGAAATTATGTTTCTTCAAATCCGGATAGTGTGATTTTGTTTGATGTAAAAAATTGCCTTGTTGAGGGGAATAAAACTTTAATAGCAATGATTGGGGTTGAAGATTTGATAGTTGTAAGCACGGAAGATGCAATTTTAATTTGTAAGCGAGATAGGGCGCAGGATGTGAGAAATGTTGTAAATTATCTCAAGCGAAAAAATATGGAGAAGTATTTATGAGATCTCTCAAATTTGCATTTCTTGTCGTTGTATTTTTATTTGAGTCATGCGCAAGTGCGATTCGTTATTCAACACAGGATACATCTTTCAAAAACTCTGAAAAGGTTCAAATAGGAGTTGCTTCTTATTATGGCGAGGAATTTCACGGACGAGTTACGACAAGTGGAGAACCATACAATATGAACGACTTAACAGCAGCTCATCCGACACTTCCCATTGGCACGCTTGTTAAGGTGACAAATCTTGCTAACAATAAAAGCGTAATTGTTAGAATTAACGACAGAGGACCTTTCAAAAAAAATAGAATTATTGATGTCTCATACGAAGCAGCAAAGCAGCTTGGTTTTTTGAATGACGGAACAGCGCTCGTAAAAATTGAGGTCATCAAACTTCCGCAAGATAGTTTGGAGTCAAAATGAATCTCAAACCACAAGCGCTGAAAAAAGGTGATGTAATCGGCATAATTTCACCAGCAAGTTCCCCCGATGATTTTTCAAGGATTGAGAAAGGAATTTCGTATCTTGAAAGTTTAGGTTATAAAGTTAAATTAGGGAAACACATTTACAAAAGATTTGGTTATCTTTCCGCAACTGATGATGAAAGGGCGGAAGATTTGAACAAAATGTTTGCTGATCGTGAGATCCGTGCTATTTTTTGCGTTCGTGGTGGATATGGGACGCCACGAATTCTTGATAAAATTGATTACAACATCATAAAGCGAAATCCGAAGATATTCGTCGGTTATAGCGATATAACCGCACTTCAACTTGCAATTTTCAAGAAAACAGGATTGATAACTTTTTCAGGTCCAATGCTTGCGGTTGATATGTATTCTGATTTTGATCCTTATGCAGAGGAATTTTTCTGGAAAATTTTAACAGCGAAATCTAAAAAAATTGAGATAAAAAATCCCGACGGTGTTGAACTTATCGTTTTAAGACACGGCGTTGCAACTGGAACTTTGCTTGGTGGAAATTTATCTCTT
>Ga0105163_1000999_pt1 | contig 15516 bp, 14 predicted proteins | sample JNZ110809AmetaG_FD_81531 | JGI IMG/M metagenome (GOLD analysis project Ga0105163, IMG submission 81531) | Hot spring microbial communities from Jinze hot spring, China to study Microbial Dark Matter (Phase II) - JNZ 110809A | ecosystem: Environmental > Aquatic > Thermal springs > Hot (42-90C) >... | reverse complement strand
GGTTTTGGTCCCCTGGGGGTTTGGGGTGGGGCCATTGGCCCACACCCTCTCATCAAAACAAAACTGGATAAAGCGCTACGAGCAGGAAAAGCCCTCTGTTTGTAGTAGGGCACGAAGCGAAGCAGAGTGCCCGTCTAAGCGTTCACAAAAAGAGAACGGGCACTTACGTGCCCTATTACGAACAGGAAAAGCCCTTTGTTCGTAGTAGGACACAAAGTGAAGTGCCCCCTAAGAGAGCGCTTAAGCATTCGACTTCGTCCAACCATTTTAAGCGCATGCTGGTGGGACCAACCCCGAATCCCCCACGATGGGATTCGTGGGGGATGCCCTTTAATAGTTGATTTAACTCACAAGCCCGCTTGCGACTCCCATATTTTGATGTTTGCAGCCGCTTCATGCCCATATATGGGGACACCAAAAGGGCTTGCCATTTAACTCAACGATTAAGGGCATTAGCCATTCGTGTATTCGTGCTCCATTCGTGGACGGCACTTCTCCCCGGACAAATTTTCTGACATTCTTTAAGGCTTTCCCTACCCTCCTCCATGTCCGCCCGCAAAGCGGATCGCCTATCGCTCAATCCGGATCCTCTTCGTCCCACCCTTCCCGCAGCATCGGATGACGGCCAGCCAGCCGAAGGAGAAGCGGCAGGGAAAGAGCCAGAAGAGGAAACCAGGTAGGCAAAAGCGGGGAGGCGGAGAAGCGATCCAGGTTCCACAGGATGAGCACCAGCGAGAGCCATACAACGGCGAAATTCGGCCAGGGGTCCACGCTCCGCATCCATCTCAGGCCGGGGATCCGATGACGGGTGAACGGCCAGAAGAGGTTGCTCCCCATCCATCCCAGCTGATCTTCAAGGACATGTAACGCATATCCAAGCCCCACGATCCATCCGATCCGTGCGCCACCCAGAAGCCCGGCTGCGAGTCCCAGCAAAGCCGCCAGAACCAGCGAGTGGCTCCACGCACGATGCCAGGGCAGGAACAGGATCCGCACCGCCCTGTTCTCTGGCATGAAGGCGATGGATGGACCTGAGAAAACGTCCACGACAATCGTGGGATCATAATCGTAGTGGATCGGGATGCTCAGGGGAAGGCGAAGCGGTGGACAGGAAGGATCCGTTCCGGGCATCGGGCGTCCCCCCGTGTTCACCACCGGGCCGATCTCCACCTCAACCGCCGGCCCTTCCGGATCGAAGCGCACGAGGTAACGCCGCCAGGCATCTGGCCCCAGGCGCAGGGTGTGTAGTATGAGACGGGTGGGGCGTCTCTGTTCCCAGGCCTGCTCCGCAGCTTCCTTCACGGCCTGCGCGATCTCCTCCGGATCCGGTGGATCCTCTTGAGGATCCACTGCCCGATCGGGCTGTTCCAGCCAGCGGGCGAAGCGGAAATCCAGCACATCCGGCAACATCGCGGCAATTCCCCCCAGCGCCGGTCCGATCGCGCCATGGGCGGCATCCCGCACGATCTCCGGGAAGAACGTCGCCAGCGCAACGCCCGAGATAAAGTGAGCGAAGCCTTTCATGATGCTCTCCGCGCCCCAGGGGTTACAGAGAGGGGCCTTCCCGCCCAGCCGAAATCCTCGCCGACACTTCCCTAAAGATGATAGGCATTTTGCGGGGCATGCCCCAGGATCTCGGCTCGATAGAGGGCTTCCAGGGGCGCAAGGGTTTGCTCCCAATCATAACGGGCCACGGCGAGGCGGCGCGCGGCTTCCCCCAGAGCCTTCCGACGGGTCGGATCCTGCGCCAGGGCGATCATGGCAGCGGCGAATGCCTCTCCATCGGCCAGCCACACATGCGCTCCATCCACCACAGCAAGCCCATCGCAACCCATGGGAGTGCTGACGATCGCCTTTCCCATGGCCATCGCCTCGAGGATCTTCAGACGGGTTCCGCCGCCCGCCCGCAGGGGCGCCACATACACCGTAGCGCCGGCCAGATAGGGACGCACATCGGGGACCTCGCCCACCACATGGATGCCTGGAATTTCCTGAAGCCGCCGCACCGCAGGGGATGGCCGGCGGCCGACCAGGTAAAGCCGGGCCTCCGGGAGAACAGAGCGCACCACGGGCCAGACCGCCTGGGCCAGCCAGCGGACCGCATCGATGTTCGGGCGGTAATCCATGGATCCGGTGAATACGAAAGCGGGCTCGCCAAGAGGAAACGGCTCCACCGCCTCCGGATGGAAGAACGCCGTGTCAACGCCATTCGGGGCCACCACCGGCGGACGGGCGGTTCCCAGCGCCTCCAGGTCTCGGGCGTCCGGTTCCGAGACCGCGATCACCCGATCCACCCGGCGCACGATCCGGGCTTCGTAACGCCGCAACCGGCGGGCCTGGATCCCGGAGTAGAGCGCGCCGGGCCAGCGTCGGGGGTCCTCCCGATCCGCCTGGAACAACCGCTCCTGCAGGCGATACTCCGCGTTCAGTTCGTCCAGAACGAGGATCGGCCGGGCACCCGGGGGATGATCCAGCAGGTCTTCCACGGCCCAGGCCATTTCCAGGCCCTCAATGTGGATCGCGCGGATGGAACGCTGCGCGAGCAGACGCTTCAATGCATCGGCCAGATCGGGAACCCGGTAACGAAAAGCGAGATCCGGGTGAGAGGAAAGCAACATCTGGCGAAGACGGGTCCAGAGGGACCGCGGGCGCCATGGGAAGAGGAACACCTCCTGGGCCAGGGATCGCCAGACCGCCGGGGGCTCCACGGCCCGTTCCGCCAGGGCCAGCACCCCAACGGGCGCCAGTCGGGCCAGGCGCCGCAGCACATGGAAAGCCCGGATGGATCCGCCTTTGTTAGGCGGATCCGGAAGCTCGGGGGCCAGAAAGAGGATCATCGCTGCATCCTTGTGCGCCCGAAATGAAGCAGATCATGCTGTCGAGGGCATGCCCTCGGCGCGCCCTTCGCGCCTCAAAATTCCCCGGATTTACCGACCCAGAACCCGCCGGTAGATCTCCCAGGTTTCCGCCGCTGCGCGATCCCAGGAGAAGGCGGCGGCCCGTTCCAGGCCTTTCCGGCGCATCCGCTCGCGGGCCTCGGGATCCTCCAGGAGCGCTTCCATCGCTTCTGTCCAGCGGGACTCGTCCTCCACCGGGAGGATCATCCCGGCCTCGCCCACGACTTCAGGCAGGGCACCCTGATCGCTGACGATCACCGGCGTGCCACAGGCCATCGCCTCCACAGCGGGGAGGCCGAAGCCCTCGTAGAGCGAGGGGAACGCCAGGAAGACTGCCCCATTGTATAGAGCCGCAAGGGTCTGGTCATCCGGGCCCTCGATCCAGCGCAGACGATCCGCGATGTGAAGGCGATGAGGCCACTCCAGGATCTCCTGGTAGAGCCAGCCCCGACGCCCGGCCAGGACCAGCGGCGGAGCCTCCGGGCGGCGGTCCAGCAGCCGGGCGTAGGCTCGCAGCAACATCGGAAGGTTCTTCCGCGGCTCCCAGGTTCCCACAAACAGGATATATCCCGGCTCCAGGCCCAGGTGATCCAGCGCTGCACGTATAGCCTCTGGAGGAAGCGGCCGGTAGACGGCGCTGGCCGCTTCGTAGACCACTGAGATACGCTCAGGGGGCAAGCCGAAGTAAGCCATGAGATCCGCCCGCGTCGTCTGCGAGACCGCGATGATATGATCAGCCACCCGGACTGCCTGTTCGATCTGCCCGGCGTAGTAACGCCGGCTCTCCACGGTCATGAAATCCGGATATTTCAGGAAGTGCAGATCGTGGATGGTGATCACCCGGCGGAAAGAGCCGGCGAACGGAGGGATGAAATCGGGGCTGTGGAGCAGCGAGACCCGCCGGAGGGCGATCTCCAGCGGCCATATCCGCTGTTCCCAGCGGTGATGTGGGGGCGTCCAGACATAGGCGGTCTGCACCCGGGGGCCTGAGATTCGGGTGTGGAGATCCCTCCGGCTTTGAAAGATCACCAGGCGGATCTCCGGATCATCCATGACATAGGGGAGGCGAGTGGCCAGTTCCAGGATATATCGGGCGATGCCCTCCCGCCGATATGCCAGCAACCGGGCATCCAGTCCAATCCGTATCATCGGATGCTCTACCCTCCTGAGAGGGGGAATCTTGAATTTGGGGGCCTGGGGGGCGCGCCTTCGACGCGCCCCCCAGGCCACATGCGAATTCCTGTATCGTGCAGCGAACAGGACAACTGCTCGCCGTTGTCCTACTCCATGGGTTTCGGAGGATGGCCTTCCTCAGCCGGAGCGCGCGCCGCCCGTCGCTCCATCTCGGCGAGGACCATGGCCACCGCTTCGATGGCCGCCCGTTGCTTGCGGTAAAGATCCGATTCGCTGAGCGCCAGGCGCTGGGCGATCTCCCGAACCTTACGGCCCTGAATGAAACGCATCTCCAGCAGATTGTAAAGCAGCCACTCCGGGGCGGTCAGCTTCCGCTCCCCATCCGGCCGCAGCTGTTCAATCGCTTCCGTCAGCACAGCCCGCAACGCGCGGATCGGATTGCCGTCATGAATCTCCATCGCCTGCTGAACGATTCGGAGTTGCAGCAGGGGGCTCTGAAGCAGGCGCGGGCCACCCCAATAATGCGCCAGGGCCTCTTTCACCCAGTGGGTGAACTCTGGATGCTCCACCAGGGGCATCGCGGAGGGCCCCTGCTCCGGTTGGCGCAGGCGGCTGACTTCCTCCGCGACCTGCTCCAGCGCGCTCAGCGCTCGCTCCTGGAGCATCCGATCCTCCAGGGCCGCCGCCGCGCGGGCCACCCATCCTCGAATCGTGTCCTGGAGGAGCTCCAGCGTCACCTCCCCGGCCGGCTGGGCGACCGCGATCGCGCCCAGGAGAACCGGATCGCCCCGGCTCCGCAACGGCCAGATCCAGAAGCCATCGGCCACAATAGGGCCATCGGTGGATCCCTCAACAACCGAAAGCGTTTCCTCAATGGATGCCCGCTCGATCGGTCCGAAGGCGGCCACCGGCTCAATCCCATTCGGCGTGATCCGCACGACAAAACCGGTGGGGGAACGAAGGGCTTCGCACATCAGGGCCAGGATCCCCTCCAGGAATTGCCGGAGATCCCGGGCCGTGATCATCGCATCGCTCAGGCGACGCATGCGGACAAGCTCGGAGACATCCCGTCGAAGGAAGAGCCATTCAAAGAAGGGGCGAATCCAATCGCTGAAGACCTCATAGCTCACGATGGCCCCTGCCGCGACCAGGGGCAGCAGGAGAGCCAGCGGCAGGCCGAGGGTATGGCTTAGCCGGCTCAGCCCAAACATCACCAGCACCACAAAGGTCGCCAGGACCGGCCCCCGAAGCAGATAATCGATCCAGCGTTGCTTGATCACCCGATCCGGGACCAGCACGTCCAGGTAGGCGACCGCATAGACCATGCCGAACAGCATCGTCCCGATGATCAGGTTGCTGATGCCGACCAGGCCCCAGAAGACGGCGGGGAAGGAGGGAAGGGTGCGCCCAACCAGGAGCAGATAAGGGAAGACTCCGATGGCGGGGGCGACCATCGTCACCGCCAGGTAGGTCATCCGCCGCCGGTGGGTGGAGATGAGCATCCGCCGGCGCGCCCGCCAGACGTTGATCACCCCCCATGCAACCCCACCGAGGAAGTAAACCAGGAACAGGGGGAAAAGAGGACCAGCCCACAGGTGGAAGGCCCGTCCATCCGCCGCCCCGTCATGGACCAGCAGGTCTGTCCAGAGAGCGAGCAGGCACCAGATCGCCCCCAGACCGTAAGCACCGCGCACCGCCCATCGTCGCCAGGAGGAGAACGAGCCTGTTCGCTCTAACAGGGCATCCGTGAGATGGGCATAAGCAGCGGGGGTGATGGCGATGCCCAGCCATTGCAGCCGCAGCCATCGCTCCGCGGAACGGGGGTCGCTGACGAAGAAGAGGACCAGATCGCCCAGGTAGACCACAAACACCGAGACCAGCAGCCAGGCCGCCCCACGCGCGCTCCGGCTTCGGAAATAATAGGCCAGCAGATAGACCAGGAGGGAGAACGACGCGATCAGCAGGGCGGCGACGATAACGAAATTAATTTGAATCAATAGGTCCAGCGGGTCCATCGGCTCGTCACGATCGACAAATGGTCTCCAGCCAGCGCTGGATACGCTGGATCATCACCCGACGGCGCCCGGTGTAGCGGTGATCCCCCCCATCGATGAGGGCGAGATCGGTGTTCAACCCCGCCCGGTGATGGAGCGCCAGGCTCTGGCGATGATGCACCACCGGGTCCGCTGTCCCATGCACGATGAGCAGCGGCCGTGGGGATAGCTGATCCGCCACATCCACCGGTTGCGGCCTCTCGGCCTGAGTCTTCAGTTCCTCTTGCAAAGTCTCTACGGTCATCCCGTTCATAAAGCGGACCCAGTCTGCAAGCATGGCGTCATGCGGCGTCCAGGTCCGCAAATCGCTGACGGTGGAAAGGGTGATCAGGGCGTAAACCCGGGGGTCCTGAACGGCCGCCAGCACAGCGGCCCATCCGCCCATGCTATAGCCCAGCAGGACCAGGCGATGGGGATCGACCATCGGTTGCGCCAGCGCCCACTCGATCGCCGCCCGCACATCCTCCACCAGGGTAGCGATCCGATAAGGACCTTCGCTACCCCAGCAACCCCGATAGTGGAAGCTCAGCACATTCCACCCGGCATCCCGCAGGGCATCCGCCAGGTCCAGGTTGAGCTCCACGCCGGCGATCCCGTGGGCCATGACCAGGGTCGGATGGGGTCCCGGCCCATCCGTCTGATAGAAACGGCCCAGCAATCGATAGTCATCGCTTTCAAAAACCACACCGATGAGCATCGTTAGAACGCCACCTCAAGGGATTCCCCCAGCGCCCGGCTCTGACCGGGAGAGCAAGCCTGTAGGCATGGACGCACCCTACCACAGAAGGAAATGCTCCTGTTCATAGTAGAGCACGGAACGCCCGTTACAAGCGTTCCCAGAAAGGACGGGCACTCACATGCCCTACTACGAACAGGAAAAGCCCTTTGTTCGTAGTCGGGCACGAAGCGAAGCGGAGTGCCCGTTACAGGCGTTCCCAAAAAGAACAGGCCACGATATTTTTTCTCTCCCCTCCCTGCGGCCTTTTGGGCCGCAAGGAGAGGAGAAACCTTATCAGGGAGTGAGGAAGGCCGCTCCAGGCAGCTCCGCCACTCCCAAAATCCCATCATTCCAGAGATCAGCCGGTTTGCCCGGAACCCGGTCCGAAAGGAGCCCGGGCGCTAGTCGATCACCGTCTGGCTCTGCTCCCGCAGATACTGGATCAGGTAGTAAGGTCCGCCGGAGCCCCGGCCGGTGGAGCCGCTGGCCTTCCAGCCACCGAAGGGCTGGTAGCCCGGCCACGCGCCGGTGGTCGCCCCCGCCGCCCGGTTCACATAGGTCACACCCGCCTCAATGTGATCGAAGAACCACTGGATCTCCTCCGGGTCATTGCTGTAAAAGCCGGCGGTCAGACCGTAATCCACGGCGTTGGCGTAGCGCATGGCCTCTTCCAGGGAATCCACCGTCACAATGCAGGTGATCGGCAGGAACATCTCCTCCTTGAGGAGCGGGTGATCCGGTGGGAGGCCATCGACCACCGTGGGTTCCACGAAGTATCCCCTGGCGAATTCGCCATCAGTCAGGACATTGCCACCGAAAAGCACCACCCCATCGCGGCGGAGGATCTCCATATATCGCTGGAACTTCTCATAAGCGGTGCGATTGATCACTGGCCCCAGGAAGACGTCCCGCCGGGTCGGGTCGCCGATCTGGATCTTGCTGGTGAGATCCAGGAACTTCTCCAGGAACGCATCCCGCACCGGCCGCTCGACATAGATCCGCGAGGCGGCCGAGCACTTCTGGCCCTGGAGGCCGAAGGCAGAGCGCATGCAGCCCAGCGCCGCCCGATCCAGGTCGGCGTGGCGGCTGATGATCACGGGGTTCTTGCCGCCCATCTCCAGAATGATGGGCTTGGGATATTTCGTGGAGGCCGCCACTTTCCGGTAGATGGACATCCCCACTTCATAGCTGCCGGTGAAGGTGATGCCGGCCACATCGGGATGAAGAACCAGAGGATCGCCGACTTCGCTTCCCCCGCCCGTGATGTAGTTGAAGACACCATCCGGAACTCCTGCGTCCCGGAAGATCTCATAGAGCTTGTAACCCACATAAGGGGTATCCGAAGCTGGCTTGAAGACCACGGTGTTCCCCGCCAGCAACGCAGCCCCGGAGGGGCCACCGGCCAGGGCCAGCGGGAAATTGAAGGGGGAGATCACCGCCCACACCCCGTAGGGCTTGAGCACGCTGCGGTTGTGGTGCTTGGGGGATTCCTGCTTCATAGGCTTAACATAGCCATCGTTGGCTTCCATCTGGTCGCAGTAATAGCGGATCAGATCAGCGGTTTCCTCCACATCCCCCAGGGCTTCCAGACGGTTCTTGCCCACCTCCAGGCTCATCAGGGCGGCGATCTCAAAGGCCCGCTCGCTGATCAGATCCGCTGCCCGCCGCAGGATCTTGACCCGCTCCGTCCAGGGCAGGCGGCTCCAGGCGGGGAAGGCTGCCTTCGCCGCCGCGACCGCATCGTTCACATCCTGGGGGGTCCCCCGCTGGAAAACCCCAAGGAGCCAGTCCGTGTTGATCGGGGAGCGGTCTTCAAAAGTTCGCTCCGCATAACGGGGCTGACCCCCAATGATCATCGGCAGCGTCCCGCCCAGGCTCTCCCGAACCCTGCCCAGGGCGACCTCGTACCGGATGTGGAGCTCTTCGCTGGGGACGGCGAGGGTGGCGTAGGTGATCTTGAAAGGTTGAGCGGGCGCTTCAACTGTCAGGGCAGCCTTTCGACGCGGGGCCGCTCGCGCAGGCGCCTTGCGGGTCGTGGCGCGGGCCGCCTTCTTGGGGGCCGCTTTTTTCGCCGCCTTCTTCACCGTCTTCTTTTTCGCTGGCATGTCAAACCTCCTGAAGCGTCTGAACATCCAGGATGGTGCGGGGCCATGCCCGCTCTACAGGATATGCGCGAGGAAGGGATCCAACAGATTTGCGGATCGGCTCCTGGGCCTATCCCCACGCTCAAACCCCTATGGGAATGAACCGCAAAGGCGTTACTCCCCAAAATATGGGATCCGCAGACCACCGGTCAGGGTTTCCCGCTTGAGGGGGAGGGTCAGCCCCTGGAGCGCTTCCTCCGGGACCTTCACCCGCTTCCCTTCCAGGGCCTGCAAGCGCTCACGGGTAAGCACAGGATCTTCCACCCCTGGTGGAATCTGAACCTCCAGCAGTGTCACCAGGCGGCAGAATACCCGTCGCATCACGGGATCCTCTTCCTCTACCACAGCCCGGAACCGCGCCGCCACACGAGGCCCCTGGATCGATCGCCAGGAAAATTGCAGCTCGACGATCCGCTCGGGAGTTTCCATTGTCAGATCCTCTGGGAATGGGCCAGGGGCCGAAGCCTGAAACCCCTTGCATTGTGATTATAACCCACCTCCAGGGCGGATAGCTCCCCTCCTCCGGCAGCCTGAGGAGCCACCGGAGGGGCGGCCTCTGGCATCCCTACCTGCCTCAGAATCCCCCGCGCGTTCAGCCATCTCTGGCGCGCAAGATGGCGATCAGAACGGGCGGCCCCATGGTGAAGAAGGCGATCAGGCCAAGAGCCTGAGCCATCGGATCCGCCCGGGGGTTCAGGAGCGGATGCAGGACAAAGGCGGCCCCGGCGATCGCATAAGCCAGAACGGCCTCCAGCGGCGGCGCCTCCGGCCGGGAAGAAATAGGGGCTGTCCAGCGGCTGGAAAGCCAGAGATAGGCCCCATAGATCAGCAGCATCGTGAGCATCCAGCCCACGAAATTCTGGAGTGGGACACCGAAGTAAGGCCCTTTGGTCTTCCATACCCAGAAGCCCAGGCGGGTCATCGCCGGATCCATCGCTAAGTCCCAGGCGGTCATCCACATCGCGGCCAGAAGGGCCACCCCCCACGGGCGTCGGGGCGCTACCGGTGATTCGCCCAGAACCTGACACGTCAGGATCAGAGCCGGATAGGCCATCATGAACCATGCGAAGGGGATCAGCACGGGAACACCCAGTAGAAGGGGCCCCAGGCGCCCGGTGTAAACATAGGGACCATAGATCCATCCCGTGGCCACTCCAAGGGCCTCCATCCCCAGGCTGATACCGAAGGTCAGGCCCAGGAGAAGCAGCGCGCGGGATCGCCCCAGGGTCGGAAGCGCATGGGCCAGCGCAAATCCCCACTGGAGCAATGTATTCAGCGGCATCAACCAGACGGGATTGGGCCATCCCCAGGCCATCGCCATCACGTGATAAAGCGTTACGCCACCGAAAGCCGCCAGCAAAGCCCGTCGCATCCGCCTTTCTCCTCCCGATAGGCTCTTGCTTCTCGGGGAGTAGGGCAACTGCAAGCAGTTGCCCTACTCCCCGGCCAGCCATCGCTTCAGGATCTCCCGGGCCTTCCGGGCCGCGCGAGCCCGGTGGCTGATCTGGTTCTTCATGGCTATGGGAAGCTCGGCCATCGTTTTCCCGAGCTCCGGGATGTAGAAGATCGGATCGTAACCGAACCCATAGGTCCCTCGAGGCTCGAAGGCGATATAGCCCTCGATGCGCCCCTCCACCAGCACCGGAGGCTCCCCGGGCCGGGCCAGGGCGATCACACAGCGAAACCGCGCCGTCCGCTGGGGCCAGGGGACGTCGGCCATGAGCTCAAGGACCTTCCGGATGCGAACCAGGTCGTCCGCATCGGGTCCAGCGAACCGGGCGGAGTGAACACCAGGGGCGCCTCCCAGCGCATCGATCTCCAGCCCCGAGTCATCCGCCAGGGTCCACAGCCCGGTGCGTTCCGCATAGCGCATCGCCTTCCAACGGGCGTTGTCCTCCAGGCGTTCATAAGGCTCCACAATGGCCTCGGAGATCCCAACGTCGAGAAGATCGACCAGCTTCACCGGGAGATCGGAGAGGAGGGCAGTCAGCTCCCGGCGTTTTCCGGGATTGTGGGTAGCGATCAGAAGCAACCGTTCAGGCTTCGGGGGAAGAGGGGGGGTTGTCCGCGCGCTCATTCTGGAGCTTCTCGATCCCATTTCGGATAACCTGAAGGAGGCGCGAAAGGGTTTCCTCCAGTTCCAGAAGCCGGGTCAGCGCGTAGTCATCCGCGTCCGCCTTCAGGCGTTCCGCTTCCCGCTGCGCCCGCTCGATAATCACTGAGGCTCGCTGCTCAGCCGCCTGAACCACCTGGTGCTGGGCGATGAGCTCGCTGGCCTGCTCCTGGGCCAGCGCGACGATACGCTCGGCCTCCTCTTTCGCCTGGGCGATGATCCGCTCCCGCTCCTGAGTGATCCGTCGGGCCTGTTTGATCTCCTGGGGGATGGTCACCCGCATCTGATCGATCAGGTCCAGAAGCCGCCGCTCTTCAATCACCACCCATCTCAGGAAGGGAAGAGGACGGCTGCGAAGAACCAGCTGCTCCAGCTGATCGATCAGATGCAGGATGTCCATCCTGACCTCCTCTGGACGTGAGCAGCGAAAGGGAACTTCAAGGTGGGGCGAGCTCCCTCAGCGGCCCGCCCCACCCTGAACTCCCAGGATGATGCTTCAACAGAGGCCGATCACTCGCGGATCGAGATGATCGGGACTGTCTCTCCAGCGCGTTCGGCGGCCTTTGCGGCCAGGGCGCGGGCGACGTGGGGCGGGACCATCGCCGAAACATCTCCGCCCAGCAGGGCGATCTCGCGGACGATGCTGGAGCTGATGAAGGCATAGTCCCGGCTGGTCATCAGACATACCACCTCGATCTCCGGGGCCAATTGCTTGTTGGTCAGAGCCATCTGAAGCTCCAGCTCGAAATCCGAAATCACCCGAAGCCCCCGCACGATAACCCGCGCTCCGATTCGCCGGGCGAAATCGACCGTAAGGCCGCTGTAAGCGGTGACCGTGACGTTCGAGAGATGTTGCAGGGCTTCCCGCACCAGGGCCAGCCGCTCCTCCAGGGAGAAGAGCAGGCTCTTGCTGGGGCGATCGTAGACGCCCACCACCAGCTCATCAAAGATCGCCGCCGCCCGGGTGGCGATATCGATGTGCCCATAGTGGATCGGATCGAAAGACGCCGGATACAATGCTCGGGTCATCTCCTGGCTCCCGGAGGGAATTCGGCGGAATTTACCCCGATGGCCTCCACACCCAGGTCAATCGGAGGCCTCTCCCCCTTCCTCAGGCTGGGCTGGCGCTTCTGGCAACCGGCCCAGCCCGAAAAACCCGGAGGGAAGGTCGACGACGTAACCCCCATTCGGCTTAACTGGGCTCCACAGGGCCCTGCCAGAAGCGAGACACGGCTTCCGCGAGATGGCGGTGCTCCGGAGCCTGGAGGTCGGGATCGCGCTCGGCCAGGCGCTCTGCGGCCTCGCGGGCGATCTCCAGAAGACGCAGATCGGTGAGATCCGCCAGACGCATCTCCGGGAACCCGCTCTGGCGTGTGCCCAGGAAATCGCCAGGCCCCCGCATCTCGAGATCCTTCTGGGCCAGCTGGAAGCCGTCATAGATCGTTTCGATGGCCCGGAGGCGTTCAATGGCGCTCTCGGAAGGGGATTCCGCCAGCAGAAGACAATACGATTGATAGCTGCTCCGCCCAACCCGGCCCCGGAACTGATGGAGCTGGGCCAGCCCGAACCGATCCGCGCCCTCAATGAGGATCACGGTGGCGTTGGGCACATCCACGCCCACTTCCACCACCGGCGTCGCCACGAGGATCTGGATCTCCCCCCGGGCGAAGGCGCTCATGATCGCCTCTTTCTCTTCGGACTTCATCCGCCCGTGGATCAGGCCCAGCCGGAGGTCGGGGAAGACCTCCCGCTGCAACCGCTCGTATTCTTCCACTGCGGCCTTCGCCTCGATTTTATCGGAGCCCTCCACCAGGGGACAAATGATATATGCCTGGCGGCCTTGCTCGACCTGGCGGCGGATGAAGGTGTAGGCCCGCTCCCGCTCCTCCGGCATCAACCAGCGGGTCAGCACCGGCCGCCGGCCCGGCGGCATTTCGTCCAGGACCGATAGGTCCAGGTCGCCGTAAAGGGTGAGGGCCAGGGTGCGGGGGATGGGGGTGGCGGTCATCACCAGCACGTGCGGGTTGTAGCCCTTGCCCCGCAGGGCCGCCCGCTGCAGCACCCCGAAGCGTTGCTGTTCATCGATTACCACAAATGCCAGATCCTGGAATGCCACCTCCTCCTGGATCAGAGCATGGGTCCCCACCACGAGGTGACACGTCCCTTCAGCCAGCTCTCCATAAATCTGAGCCCGCTCTGCTCCGCTTACCCCCGAAGTCAACAAACGGATGGTTGGAGTGGGCAGGCCGGCGCCCGCCCAGCGCTCCGCCAGGGCAATCAGGGTCCGGTAATGCTGTTCCGCCAGGATCTCTGTGGGAGCCATGATCGCGCTCTGGGCGCCCGCCAGGAACACCGCGTAAGCGGCCAGGGCCGCTACCACTGTCTTCCCGGAACCCACCTCGCCCTGAAGCAGGCGATTCATTGGCACTCCCGAGCGTATGTCGGTCAGGATCTGATCCAGGGCCCGATACTGGGCACCCGTGAGGGAAAAGGGGAGGGCTTCGATCGCCCGCTGAAGGGCCGTTTCATCGAAGGCAAGCGCCCTCCCCGGGACGCTGCGCCATCGCCGGCGGACTTCCAGCAGGCCGATTTGCAGGTAGAACACTTCATCAAAGGCCAGCCGCCGGCGCGCCTTCTCCAGCGGCTCCCAGTCCTCCGGGAAATGAACCTGCTTCAAGGCGGTGGGAAGATCCGGGAAGCCATAAGCCTCCCGGATCCAGGCGGGGATCGGATCCTCCACCCGATCCGCCCAATAATCCACCACCCGTTTGAGGATCGACCGCATCAGGCGCTGGGTGAGGCCTTCCGTCAGCGGATAGATGGGGACGATGCGAGCAGTGTGCAACAGCTCCCGGTCGGCCGGCTCCCACTCCGGGGAACGAAACACCGGGCGGCCGAGGAACTCATCCACCCGCCCGCTCACCACGATGAACTGGCCCGGCTTGATGCGATCCAGCAGATAGGGCTGGTTGAACCAGGTGCACTCGATGACCCCGGAACCATCCGTGAGCAACGCCTTGATGACGGTGAGGCCGTTCCCTGTCTGCTTGCTCCCGATATCCATCACCTCGCCGATCACGGTCACCTCTTCCCCAATCCGGAGGCGATGGATGGGTTTCAGGGCCCGGAAATCCACATACCGTCGGGGAAGCAGATACAGCAGATCCCGAATGGTCTGCACTCCAAGGCGTGCCAGGCGTTGCGCCCGCTCGCGGCCCACCCCGTGGATCAGATGCACAGGGGCATCCAGCCCCAGGGCCTCCACCTTCGCCGCTAATTTCGGGGGAACCGGAGGGGCTCCCCGGGAGCGCGCGCGGCCAGGCACCGTTCGCTCCGGCCGCGGGGACGGCGCAGGCATCGAAGGTTCCTCCCGAGGTTTCTCCACAGGAGGAGTGGGTGGAGCCGGCGCTGGTTCTGAGGGCGGAGGCGTCACCGCTGGCGCTGGCCGGGAGGCTCGAAGCTCCCGCTCGCGCTGCAAGGCTTCCTGGATTCGAGTCTCGATCCCCTCGATCAACCGCCGACGTTCCTCGATGTCCGCTGCTTCATAGCGCCGAAGATCCGCATAGATCGCCTCCAGAATGAGGAGGATCTCCGGATCATGCTCCTTCAAGGCAGCGCGAGCCTGACGATACCAGTGATCCGCAAACCGGCCGATCCCTCCGATCACAATCCGGTTTCGGTAGCCGTCCTGGATCTCGTGTTTCAGGATCTTCTGCAGCTGTGTAAAGGGCGAAGCCATTGCCTTTCCTCTCTGCCCCTGAGTCTAACTGGAATCTTGGGGATCAGTCCCGGCACCCTGAAATCCAATGGCTCCGGGGAAGCTCGTCTTTCACGACCGCAGCCACACCCGCACCGGCAAGCGGGGGGTGCCCTCATACCAGTGGCGAACGGTTCCCGCCCCGTATTTCTCACGAAACCAGTCGGTCACCGTGGGAAGCCATTCCGGCGGCAACGGTTCCGCCACCCCCTCCCAGCGCCCTTCCCCCGCCTCAATCATGACGCGGGGGTCTGCGCGCAGATTTTGATACCAGTCCGTCCCTCGCCCATGGGCTCGGGCATGGGCCATCAGGTAAACTGCCCCATCCCGATAAACAAACCACAACTCCACCCGATGGGGCCGCCCGGTATGGCGACCCCGGGTGATCAGATCGAGCACCTCCGCTTCCTCCAGGGGATGTCGGACCATAGGCGCCTCAGGCTCGAAGGATCGCCCTGCTGAATCGAATGGACACGGCGGGCCTTTGCCAGGGCAAGCCTCTCCCTGTGGACGATGGCCCGCGGGGAGAGGGCAAAGGCACCACTCAAAACAGAAGAGAGGCTCATTGACCCTCCGGATAAAGGCCAGCTGCGCGAGTCCTAATCCAGTATAATGCAAACCCGGGTTGCGCCTTCAACGCGCTGCCCCACGCGCAGAATGTCAAAATGTTTAGGACTTACGCAGTTCGTTTCCCATGGG
>Ga0105163_1000998_pt1 | contig 15517 bp, 11 predicted proteins | sample JNZ110809AmetaG_FD_81531 | JGI IMG/M metagenome (GOLD analysis project Ga0105163, IMG submission 81531) | Hot spring microbial communities from Jinze hot spring, China to study Microbial Dark Matter (Phase II) - JNZ 110809A | ecosystem: Environmental > Aquatic > Thermal springs > Hot (42-90C) >... | reverse complement strand
TGTCTAAAGTTTGCCCCTTTTAGGGACATAAAAGGCTTTTTCAAGGGTGCTTTTGAGGGGATGAAGGAGGGGTTTAACTCTTCAATATCTGGGATAAAACTCGTCGTAAAAGTTCCCTCGTCCCAGGGGGGATTAGAGGGGTTTCTTCAAGTTCCTCAAGGGAGAACCAGCGGGTTTCCTCCACATCGGAGGAAGGGCGTATGTTGAATTCTTTGGGGTAAGCCAGGAAATCCACAATTACATAGTGGAAGCGAAGCCTTCCCTCCGCATCCCAGTAAATGCTATCCACCACCTCAAGAACCGGGCCCACTTCTATCTCTATACCGCACTCTTCTTTTACTTCCCGCTTAACGGCTTCCCGGGCCTTTTCACCCAGCTCTATAACCCCACCCGGAATGCTCCAGTATCCTCTGGAAGGGTCCTGACCCCTTTTGACCAGAAGAACTTTCCCCTGGTGAATTATCACTGCACCTACGGCGGGGATGGGGGCCTCAGGGTATTCTCGCTTCACGTTGCCAGCTTTTCCAGAAGCTTTATAGCCTTCTCCATCCGGGACAAAGTCCGCTCCCTGCCCAGGAGGGCCATGGTCCCAAAAAGAGGTGGAGAAACTTTCTTACCCGTAACAGCCGTCCTTATGATGCCGAAAAGCTGCCCAGCTTTAAGGCCGAGCTCAGCAGCAAGCCCCCTGAGGGCATCTTCAAGGGTTTTCTCATCAAACTCGGGCAAAGCCGCAACCTTTTCGTAAGCCAGCCGGAGGGCTTCCAAGGATTCACGGGGGCTCATCTTATCCCCCACCAGGGCTTCAGGTTCGTAAGTTATTTCCTCAAGGAAAAAGAAATCCACAAAAGCCACAGCGTCGCTGAGGGTCTTTATCCTCTCCTGGATTAAGGGGACCATGGGCCTTACTTTTCCAAAATCGGCCTGGAAACCGGCTTTCCTGAGGAAAGGAACCAACCTGTGCGCCAGTTCATCAGGAGCAAGCTGCCGGATGTAGTAGCCATTCATCCACTCCAGCTTATCGTAAGAGAAGGAAGCCGGAGAAGATTTAACCCTTTCCAGGGAGAAGCGTTCAATAAGCTGCTCCCTGGTCATAATCTCTGTCCGGTCATCGTAAGACCAGCCCACCAGGGCCAGAAAGTTGAACATGGCCTCGGGGAGATATCCCATTTCCCGGAATTCTCTAACCAGCACGGGATATATGCGTCCATCAGCACCCACAGTTTTGCGCTTGCTGAGTTTGCCTTTACCCGTTGGTGAAAGGATCAGTGGAAGGTGCGCAAACTGAGGAGGTTCCCATCCAAAGCCCTGGTAGAGCAGAATATGTTTCGGTGTTGAAGGGATCCATTCATCAGCACGCATCACGTGAGTTATCTTCATGAGGTGGTCATCTACCACATTGGCCAGATGGTAAGTAGGGTAACCATCAGATTTGAGGAGGATGAGGTCTTCAATGTTCACGTTGTTAACGGTTATTTCCCCATGGATGAGGTCGCGGAAGGAGGTTTTCCCCTCCAGAGGCACTTTAAGGCGGATTACGTAGCTTTTTCCTTCAGCTTCCAGAGCTGCCCTCTCCTGGTCGGAAAGGAAACGGCAATGACGATCGTAGCTTGGGGGTTGCTTTTTGCGGCGTTGTTCTTCCCTCAAACGTTCAAGCCTTTCAGGAGAGCAAAAACATTTGTATGCCCATCCCCTTTCAATGAGGATGTGAGCAAATTTCTGGTAGAGTTCAAGCCGTTGAGATTGAAAATACGGCCCGTAAGGCCCTCCCACTTCGGGCCCTTCATCCCACTCCAGGCCAAGCCACCTCAGCCCTTCCATTATGTCTTCCAGCGAGTCAGGCACGTAGCGGGTGCGGTCGGTGTCCTCTATCCTGAGGATGAAGGAGCCACCGTGGTGGCGGGCAAAGAGCCAATTGAAGAGAGCCGTCCTGGCTCCCCCCACATGGAGGTATCCGGTTGGACTCGGAGCAAAGCGAACTCTTACACTCACAGCCTCCTCCACAATTCAGATGCCAGTTCCCGCGAACGAGCAGTAATCTCCTCCTCATCTAAAGTTAGAATTTTGCCTTTTTCCATCAGTATTTTACCACCCACAATCACAGTGTCAACCCCAGTCCCGTCTATCCCGAAGATTATGTGCCACGGGTAATTTTGCCCGGTAAGGGGTGTTGTAGGGTGATAGTCAAGGATAACTATGTCGGCCCAGGCGTCCGACTTAATGATTCCCAGAGGCCTTTCAGGCCAGAACAAGCTTGCTATTTTGGCGTTGTGGGTGAAAGCCATTTTCAGGATTAAATCAGCTCCTATGGCCTGGGGATCCAGCCTGGCCAGCCTGTGGACTAAATATGCAGCGTGCATTTCCACAAACATGTTGTTGGAAAAGCCATCGTTTCCAAGGCCCACTTCTATCCCTTTCCCCAGCATTTCTATTATCGGGGCTGTGCCTACGGCGTTGTTCATGTTGGAGCGGGGGTTGTGAACCACCCTGGTCCCGGTTTCTTTGAGGATTTCCATTTCCCTTTCGTTTATGTGCACGCAGTGGGCAGCTATGGTCCCGGGCCCTAAAATCCCGAAGCGGTGTAACCTTTCCACCACTCTCAGGCCCGACCGCCGCAGGGAATCTTCCTGGTCGGCTCTGTCTTCAGCTACGTGGAGGTGGAACCCTGTCCCGAGGCTCTGGACCGAAGCCGCGCATTTTTCCAGAGTTTCGTCTGAGAGGGTTAAAGAGGCATGCAGGCCGAAGGTAGCTTTTACCATGCCTCCCTTCTCCCGGCTTCTGCGGATGAAACGCTCGTTTTCCCTGATTCCTGCTTCCATTTGCTCCTTTCCATCGCGGTCTGTTACCTCGTAACAAAGGCAGGCCCTGAGACCAGCTTGCTCCACTGCTTCGGCGATAATGTCCAGACTTCCATCAATTGCTCCCTGAGAAGCGTGGTGGTCAATCAAGGTAGTGGTTCCGTGTTTTATGGCATCCAGCAAACAAACCATAGCGCTGTAGCGGATATCTTCATAAGAGAGGGCTTTATCCAGGCGCCACCACAGCTTTTCCAGGATCTGGGGGAAATTTCGTGGGGGCTCGCCGGGAATAGCCATGCCCCGGGCAAAAGCGCCGTAGAAATGGGTGTGGGCGCAAATGAGGCCTGGCATAAGTAGTTTATCCCTGGCATCAATGATTTTCTCGCCCGGGTAACGCTTGACCATCTCTGAAGTTGGGCCAACATCGGCGATATGGTCACCCTGAATTAAAATCGCTCCTCTTTCAATGAGAGGAGCTTCAGGGTCAAAGGTCAGGATAGTTCCGCCCAGGACAAGCATTTTATTTTTCCTCCCTTGAATATGCCAAGCCGAGAGCGGAAGGTGCCCCAATTCGCCTGCGCATTACTTCTCCGGAGGCGAACATCAGAACAAGGATGGTAAGTATGAAAGGCAGAGTATTGAGGAGGTTAGGAGAGATGCCATAGGGCTGAAGCCGGTATTGAAGGACCTTTACTCCTCCGAACAGATAAGCGCCTAAGATTGCTCGCAGTGGGCTCCACAGGGAAAATATGGTAAGGGCAATTACAATCCAGCCTGCTCCGGCTGTCATCCCCTCAATCCAGGAAGGTGTATAAACGATGGAAAGGTAAGCGCCAGCAATACCTGCCAGCATTCCGCCAATAAAGGTGCAGAGGTAACGGATGGCGAAAACATTGACCCCCATGGCATCAGCAGTAGCGGGATCCTCCCCAACTGAGCGGATGTTTATTCCCAGGCTTGTTTTATACAATATAAACCACATCACGGGGACCAGGAGTATGGCGATATAGGCCAGGGGATCAAATCTAAAAAGGAGCGGCCCCAGCACAGGGATATCGCTCAGGAAAGGGATATGGATTACTGTAAGTTTAGCCGAGGGGGGTAAAGGTACTCCGATAAAACGTCTGCCTAATAAGCCACTCAAGCCGGTCCCGAACATAGTGAGGGCAAGGCCTGAAACTACCTGGTTGCCCCTCAAGTTTATGCTTATAAAGGCATGGATGAGGGAAAGAAGGCCTCCCATTAATGCGGCCACGGCAATTCCGGCCCATGGATTGCCTGTATAGAAGGCGGTGGAGAACCCCATGACGGCTCCTACCAGCATCATTCCTTCAACGCCGAGGTTAAGGATACCGGAGCGTTCGGCATAAATTTCACCAAGGGTTCCAAATAGCAGTGGAGTCCCCGCAGGGACAGCGGCTCGCAATGCTTCCAGTATAAACTCCAGCATGGAGCTTCCTCCTTAAAAGTGTACCCGCACTTCTTCTTTTTTAGCCCTGACTAAAGAAATAGAGATGCGGTAGCGCATTAAAATTTCCCCGCCAATCAGGAAAAAGAGGATAGCTCCGTTAAACATATGGATGGTAGGGACAGGAAGGCCAAGGGACACTTTCAGAGCATCGCCTCCCACCAGGAGTCCACCGAAGAGGAAAGAGGTAAGGATAACTGTAAGGGGGTTTAACTGAGCCAGCCAGGCCACAATTATGGCTGTAAAGCCATAGCCGGGGGAAATCCCCTGAGGATAACGAAGGCGACCGTGGATGCCCGCTACTTCACCAACCCCTGCCATTCCGGCAAGGCCTCCGCTTATTATCATCACCATAAGAGCTACACGCAGGTAAGGGATGCCGGCATAGAGGGCAGCTCTGGGGTTATCACCCGTAACTCTAAGCTCATAGCCCCATTTGGTACGCATAAGGAAGAAATAAGCCAGAATAGCGGCGGCAATCCCCAGGACAAGGGTTGGATAATGAATGCGCGTCCCCGGGATTGTTGGCAATAAAGCAGAATCGGGAAATTTATCTGAGTAGGGAAAACCCCACTCTTTAGCCCCTTTCCATGGTCCATAAACCAGGTAATTGACTACTTCAATGGCTACGTAGACCAGCATAAGGGAAGTTATGACCTCATTTACCTGAAGTTTAGCCCTCAGGAAAGCCGGGATAAGAGCCCAGAGGGCTCCGGCTATGAAACCAGCCGCAAACATGGCGGGACGCATTGCCCAGGAGGGGAGTTTCAGGGGGAAGAAAAGGGCAACCCATGTAGCGGCAATGGCCCCCATAAGAAGCTGGCCCTCGGCTCCTATGTTCCAGAACTGGGCTTTAAACGCCAGGGCCAGTCCCACCCCACACAAAAGCAGAGGGATGGCTTTTACCGTGGTTTCAGAAAGGCCGTAAAGGCTACCAAAAGAACCGATGAATATTTTCTTGTAAGCTTGAACAGGGTCAATCCTGGTGGTCCAGAGCACTATAGCTATAGCCATGAGAGCCAGGAAAATTGAAATGGAGGAGGTAACAATCCTTGCCCAGCGCGGGATAAAATAACGCCTTTCAATGCGGACCTGAACCATTATTTAACTCCTCCTGAGATGAGGGTCAGGTTTATTATCTTCAAAAAAGGGTTGGAGGTCAAACTCCAGCAGGCTCCGGTTTTAGGCCCGCCTGCTCTTTGTTCCGCACTCGCCAGGTAAGAAAAAGCCGGTGTTGAAGCAAAGCGCCGTCCGGTCGCGGCCTTCTTTAGCCTCTGGCCATATATACCAGGCGGCCTTCTACCTGACTTTTAAGGTTCTGATGGCTCCGCATGTATTCTTCCAGTACATCGCGAGAGGATGTGGTAACAACTTTTGGCAGGGTGAGCGCTGTGAGATCTTCTGCTGGTAAACCCAGGTTAGGGCCAGAATTGTTATAATGGTAGCCTTGAAGGAGCAGGGTATATTGTCCCTCGTCTGCCACCGGCTCACCCCGAACGGAAAGCGATTCCAGAATCCGCTTCTCCTCATTGTAAACTGCCCGGATTCCGTGGTTTACCTGGAAACATTCGCCTTCACCAGTCCGGTTTTCGGGTCGCATTATGTGGGAAAATATTTTCTTAAGCTGGGCTCCAGTAACGGTGCACCTGTAGAGTACATCATCATAAGGAAAAGCTGCGTATAAATCTCCCAAAGTTACCGTTGGGCCGAGGGATTTGCTGCGTATGGAACCACTGCCCACCATCGCTACATCCACACCAGACCATTCAGCGAAGATGTCGGCGAAAAGGTTTCCCAGAGCGGTTTCCTCCTCGCGGCGTGGGTGGGTCAGAGGATAAGGGAATCGGCAAATGAGGGTCCCGTATTTACGGTCCACTTGCTCCTTGTAGGAATCTATAAACCTCTGAAGTTCAGAATCTGGCTCAGCGATGCGGTTGTCTATAGGGATGAGCTTCCATTGCCACTCTGCAACGGAGTTTGTGTAATCGTCCACCACAAGATCAAAGCGCCCAATCTGGTCTGTGCCAATGCCTGCCTGAACAATGAGGATATTATTGACCACCGCCGGCTGTTCCAGTATGGTGTGGGAGTGCCCACCGATTATGATATCAACACCCCATTCCGGGTCCAGCATTGCCGCCAGTTCTTTATCGGATTCAAATCCTATGTGGGTCAGGAGAATGGTCAGGTCTATATCTTCATTCCGGTAGGCATTGCAGATGCGCCCGACTTCAGTGGCAGCGTCCTCCAGAGTGATAAAGGCCCCAATGTCCCGATCTTGCTGGATGGATTGGAGGACTGTCTCGGTTATGATCCCAATGAACATTATGTCAAAGCCGTCTACATTGAGGATAACGTAAGGCCGCATAAGGCGCTTGTGGTATTTTTTGATGTAAAGGTTGGCGTTGACTATGGGGAAGTTAGCCATTTTCTCCAGGAAAAGAAGGTGAGGCAGACCATAGTCCAGTTCATGGTTACCCAGAGTAACAACGTCGGGCGCCAGGTAATTCATAAGCTCAATGGTGGATATGCCTTTGAACTCTGAGTCTATTAAAGAACCCTGAACCATATCCCCCGAAATCACATACAGGACGTTTTTCTCTTCTCGGCGAACCTGGTTTATATAGCCGGAGAGGAGGGAAAGTCCGCCTATGAGCTTGCCTTCCTCGCCTCTGACTTCAGCAAGGAAGTCGCCATGCATGTCGTTAGAGTGAAGGATGACAAATTTTTTATATCGCATTTCTCTCCTTTCACGGAAGCAATTTTTACCATTTTAACACCAAAAACCCCTTTCGCCAAATTTGAAAAATCCTGGGCAAATTCTCCACCCCCCCCTGCCAGCGGGCGTCGCCTTCCCCGGCACTGGCGCGAGCATGCTCCGCTAATTGACAGAAATTCAGGCAAAATTTATACTACAATTGCTTTAACCTGGGGAAGGTCAGAGCATTGTGACGAAAATGGCTCTGGAGCGGGATGGGAAAAACGGATGAGATAAGGCGGCTTATATGGGACAGGCTGGAGAGAGCAGACATAGCTGATTTTCCCAGGCCCTGTTATGGCCGCATCCCCAATTTTAAAGGAAGCCAGCAGGTTGCCCTCTGGCTTTTGAGGTTACCCGAATTCAGTAATGCAAGGTGCGTGTTCTGCCCTCCGGATTTTGTCCTGAAGAGCGTTAGAGACCTTGTCCTTAAAGAGGGGAAAGTTCTGGCCGCAGCCTTGCCCCACATGAGAGGTTTTGTGGAGCTCACAGGCGAAGCCGATACTTCCATCCGGGGACTTGCCCGCTACGGCAAGCCCCTGAAAACTCCGGTAGATTTCGTGGTGCAGGGGAGCGTGGCCGTTGACCCCTACGGCAATAGACTGGGTAAAGGAACAGGATATGGAGACCAGGAGATCGCTTATCTCAGGAAGCAGGGGCTTCTGCGGGAAGGGTGCAAAATTGCCACCCTGGTACACGATCTTCAGGTGGTTGAAGACCTCTCCCCCTTCATGGAGTCCCACGATATCCGTGTGGATTACGTTCTAACACCTACTCGCTGGTTCATAGCTACTCCAGGAGATGGAAGGGTTCACGAAATCACAATCCACAAAGTATGGGAGGAGGAAATAGCTGCTGGAAGAAAAAAGGTGGAAGGGAGGCTCTGGCGAGGTCGCTTCCGTCAGATTTTGAGAGGAGATAAGCTTAAGCTTGGGTCGGTGGAAGTTACGGTTAAAGTTGTGGTCTGGTATCCTTCCTTTAAAGCTATGCTGATCGGGGAAGGCGTGGAAGCAGTGATCCCCAAAGCCGGGAGTCTGGAGGAAGCAATGGATGTTTACAGGCAAATATACTCAGAGGCAGAAGAAAAGCGGTATGGGGTCGTGGCCTTCAGGCTCTCCCTCTGAGCGAAAGGGTTGGCTTGCTTTTGTAAGTGGGGGACTGGCTTTGCTTATTTTCCTTCGTTCCCTTGCACCTGGCGTCCTTTCCTACGACTTTGCCGAATTTCAGTATCTTCCATCCAGGTTAGGTCTGCCTCACCCCAACGGCTTTCCCTTTTACATGCTCCTGGGCTGGCTTTGGTCCAGAATCCCCATAGGCAGCCTCGCTTTTCGCATGAATTTGCTTTCGGCTATTGCGGGCAGTATAACGGTGGCGGTCTTCTCACTCCTTTTAAAGGAGCTGACCGGACAGAGCGAGGCAGCCCTGGCGGGCGCTCTTTTCCTGGCTTTAAGTCATTCTTTCCGATTCTATTCCTCAGGGGCGGAAAGGTATACCCTGTTAATGCTCTTGCTCTTTGTTTCTTTTTTTGAGGGGTTGCGCTGGGAAAAGTGGGGACAGCCCCGGGATTTGCTTTTAAGTTCCCTATCGTTAGGGTTGGCTCTGGCTACACACCCTGTTGCTTTTCTCTTTCTGCCTTTCTGGCTTTTCTACGTCACCTTCGCTCGCCCCCACCAGCTTCTCTTTCGTCCATTGCTTCAGGCGGTAAGTGCTCTTCTCCTGCCTATGGCCCTTTACCTTTACATACCGTGGCGATGGGCATACCTCGCCCGTTATCCTTTAATCCCGGGCATTGGGGTTTCAGAAGCGGTGTATCGGGGGCTGGCCTTCTCCTGGTATCAGCCGGAGCTTACTTTCCAGATTTTACGGGAATACATCTTTGGCCTTGGGCATTATGGCTTCGGCATGCTGAAGGGGGGCTGGAAGGAAGCATTAATTTCCATCAACAGTGTGCAGGACCTTTGGCTTAAGGAGTTCCCTTTCCCGCTCTGGCCCCTCGCCATCCTGGGCTGCCTTCAGCTTTTAAGGAAACACCCAGGGCTATGGTTCAGCCTGACGGGTTTCGCTGGCTTTGACCTCCTTTTTACTGTTTACATAAGGCAAGGGAAGCCGGAAGCTTACCTTCTCCCAGCTTTTGGAGTTTTTGCTCTCTGGCTTGGCTCTGGCCTCGGGCTCCTGACAAAGGCATGGGAAAGATTTAAGTTGCCAGGATGGATCCTGAGGAGCCTTGTGGTTTTGCTCCTTTTAGGCTTCAGTCAATCCGCTGACCATGATCCCACAATCCAGCGCTTTGCCGGAGTTGAAGACTGGTGGCGAGAGGTTCTTACCTATCCTGTGGAGGAAGGAAGTGCCCTTATGGCCCACTGGGGAGACCTTACCCCCTTATGGTATTTTCAACAGGCGGAAGGCATACGGCCAGACTTACTGGGCCTTTATCCCCCGGAAAGCGGGCTTGCCTCTCGCTGGCTTTCGGGAGGTAAACCCCTTTATCTTGCTGGCCCAACCCACGGATTTGACCCCAACTTTCCCTTTACTTTCAGAAATATGCCCTGGGGAAAACTCCTGCGCATCTTTCCACCCGGAACTAACCCCTCCTGCCCTGAAGGGCTTGCTCCGGCTTCAGGGTTTCTGGAATGGCCCTTGACGGTAAAAGGCTGGAGGTTTTCTCAGGATAGTGGGCTTCTGGAAGTGTGCTGGGAAGCTTCCAGGGATTTCCCCGCCGGCCTTCACCTGAGCGTGCGGGTTTTTTCACCTGGAGGGCTGCTTATTTTTCAGAAAGATGAACCCCTGCTTCCCGCCTGGTATCCGTATTCTCAAGTAGGGGTCAGGGATAAAGGGCTTTTTATAACTTCTTTGAACTTCCCGGAAGGGATCGCCCCGGGAAACTACCGGATTGAACTCGCTCTGTTCACCTTTAAAGGCGATAGCTGGGAGCAGCTTGGCCCTGTATATGCGCTGGGCGAAATACCGATAGCTCATTCTACCTCCCGCAGGCGAGAAAGCGATAGAACCTTGCTCCTCAAACCTCGCGCAGGCCCATTTCAAGTAGTGGCCTTCAAAGTCTCAGAGAAGCCAGTGCGGCCGGGTGATCCGGTCCGGCTGGAGGTAATATGGGAAGCGATTGAACCACCCGAAGCCGATTATTATCTGGTTTTCCGGATAAAGGATGCCGGAGGGCTTGTAAAAACCCTGGAGCCACAGCCTCTCTCCCCCGATTTCCCCACGTCCCGGTGGAGCAAAGGGGAAAAGGTCAGGGTCTTTTACAGCTTCACGGCACCAAGGCGCATTTCCGGGAGAGCCTTCTGGGCTGAGCCAGCCATTATGTCCTTAAGGGGTGAGGAAAGATGGGAGTGGTTTGCTTTTCATGCCGGGCCATTTTTCATGCGGGATCGCCCTCACCTGTGGAAACTTCCGGATAAAGCTATTCCGGTAGGTAAAAAGTTCGGGGAAATAGCGGAGCTGGCCGGATATATTCTGGAGGAGGCAGAAGGTTTAAAGCTTACCCTTTACTGGAAAGCATTGAACGAGACCGATAACTCTTACCATGTCTTCACGCATGTTGTGGATGAAGAGGGACACCTCGTGGCCCAGCACGATGGAATACCATCCGGGGGAGCTCATCCCACAAGCATATGGATCAGGGGGGAGATAATAGAGGACCAGCACGTTTTACCCATGGAACTCCCTCCTGGCCATTACACTATCCTTGTGGGGCTCTACGATCCCCGCACGATGGAGAGGCTTAAAGTGGATGCTTCCGAAAATGCCCTGCCTCTGGTCACTATTGAAAGGTAATTTGCCTCAAACTTTGCTGGCGTGGTAAAAAGAAAGAGGAGGGCTAAGATGTTCAGAATAGCAGTTATAGGTGGAGCCTTCTGCGACCCTGAAACGGCCGCTCTTGCTGAGGAAGTAGGCAGAGAAATAGCCAAACGTGGTGCTATCCTCATATGCGGAGGACTTGGCGGAGTTATGGAAGCTGCCTGCCGCGGCGCCAAATCCCAGGGCGGCCTTACAGTGGGAATCCTGCCAGGAACAAACTCCACTGATGCTAATCCCTATGTGGATATACCCATCGTTACCGGAATGGGGGAAGCCAGGAACGTGATCGTGGTCCGCTCAGCCCATGCGGTTATAGCCATTGACGGAGAATATGGGACCCTTTCGGAAATCGCCTATGCCCTCAAATTTGGAATACCGGTTATCGGATTGAAAACGTGGGAACTTTTCCGGGAGGGAAAAAGGGTCGGAGAAATCATAGAAGCTGAAAACCCCAGGGAAGCAGTGGAAAAGGCCATAGCTTTGGCAAAAGCCAGCATCAGAAATCGGAGGTAAAATGCTTTTCCGCGACCGACACGAGGCTGGAAAGCTTCTGGCCCAGAAACTTCTGGACCTTAAGGATAATCCGGATGCCATAGTTCTGGGGATACCAAGGGGAGGGGTTGTAGTAGCTTACGAAGTAGCTAAAGCCCTCAACTTGCCCCTGGATGTTTTTATAGCGCGCAAAATAGGTGCCCCGGGCAATCCCGAGCTGGCTATAGGAGCTGTAGCCAGCGATGGCACCGTAATCCTGGACGAAGTCAGTATAAATTTCTTGGGAGTTTCTAAGCGGTACATTGAGAAAGAGATAGAGCGGCAGAAGGAAGAAATCCGCAAGCGTCTTCAAGCCTACCGCGGTGGCCGTGAGGGTTACTCCCTCCAGGGCAAAATCGTAATCCTTGTGGATGACGGAGTAGCCACGGGAGCTACCACCATCGTTTCCCTCAGGGCAATAAGGGCTTCCAATCCTTCCCAACTGATCCTGGCAGTTCCTGTTGCTCCTCCTGACACCGTGGAAAAACTTCGCCGGGAAGCCGACAAGGTCATCTGCCTTCATACCCCTTCCCCATTCTGGGCCGTGGGGGCTTTTTACCTGAACTTTGAACAGACGACCGACGAGGAAGTTCAGGCCCTTTTGGCCGAATTGATGCCTGGGGAAGAAAAATGAGGGCTATAGGCCTTTTCTTTTATATCCTCCTGAGCCTGACCCTTCTTTTGATCCCGGCCTTTCTTTTTTACCAGAGTGCCTTTATAGGCCGGATTTACCCCGGCATCAGGGTGCTGGGCATTGACCTGAGCGGCTTATCACCTTCCGAAGCCGAGCTCGTGCTGGAAAAGGAGTTCTCAGGTTACCGCGGCTATGACCTTTTCCTCCATTACGGGGAAAGGCGGTGGGAGCTGTCAGCAGGAGAAGCCGGGGCAGTCGTTGATGCTGAGGCAACCTCTTTGCTGGCTTACAAAATCGGTAGAGAGGGGCCTTTCCTTGAGAGGATTAAGGCCCAGGCCCTTGCCCTTGTCAGGGGGATAAACCTTTACCCTGTGGTGAGAATTAACCGGGGTAGAACCCTCGCCCTCATTAACAGGATTGCCAGCGAGCTGAACCGGCCTTCCAGGGATGGGAACCTCAAAGTAGGGCCAGACCTTTCAGTATTGGAGATCACTCCAAGGGATGGCTTAGAAGTGGACATAGAAGCTACCCTCAGGAAAGTGGAAGAGAAAATAGCCTCCATGGAACCTGGTGAGGTAGAAGTAGTGGCAAGAATTATTCCTGCCTCCGGGGCCGAAACCTCTTCAGCCCGCACAAAGGTGGAGGAAATTTTGCGCTCCCCCATTATCCTCCGATTTCAGGATAGATACTGGGGGGTAGAACCAGCCACCATCGCTTCCTGGCTCAGATTCCGCCAAATCCCGGCTGGAACCAATCGCACCAGGATAGAAGTGGATGTGGATGAGGAAGCAGTAAAAGCTTTCCTCCAGGGACTCTCAACATACATAGACCGGGAGCCAAGGGAAGCTCGCTTTGACTTTGACCCTGCTACAGGCAAGCTCACTCCTATTGTCTACAGCCAGGATGGATACAAACTTCAGATAGAAAAGGCTGTTGAAGCCATCCGCTACGCTCTTATCCAGGGGCAAAAAGAGATAGAGCTCCCGGTGGAAATCATCAAGCCTGCAGTCTCTACAGAAGATGCTCCGAAGCTGGGCATAAAGGAGCTGGTAGCAACCGGAACCACATACTTTAAAGGGTCATCCCCTGGCAGGGTTCAAAACATAAAAATTGCTTCCTCCCGCTTTCATGGGATAGTTATCCCGCCTGGCGAGATTTTCTCTTTCGGCAAATACCTTGGCCCTGTGACTGCCGCCGATGGCTATGAAGAATCCCTCATAATCTGGGGCGAAGCTACTGTCCCCGATGTGGGCGGAGGGATATGCCAGGTCTCTTCCACCATCTTCAGAGCTGCCTTCTGGGGCGGATACGAAATTATTGAAAGGTATCCCCATGCTTTCAGAGTTCGCTGGTATGAGCCGCCTGTAGGGATGGATGCCACTGTCTACATCCCCTGGGTGGACCTGAAGTTCCGGAATGATACCCCCTATTACCTTTTGATTGAGAGCGAAGTAGACGAGAAAGAGGGTATACTCACCTTCAAATTCTACAGCACCTCAACAGGGCGGACCGTGGAAATGGAAGGGCCTTTCACCTCCAACCTCGTCCCCCATGGCCCTCCGGAATATCGTCCTGACCCCACCCTTCCAAAGGGGGTTGTAAAGCAGGTGGAGTGGCCTGTAGATGGATTGGATGTGGAGATAAGGCGCATTGTCAGAGAAGGGGACAGGATAATCCGGAGGGACGTGTTCTTCAGCCGATACAAACCCTGGCGAGCTGTTTTCCTGGTAGGGACGAGGGAGTAAAAGGTTCGGGCAAGCTTCTTGTCCAAAGCGTTTTCCCCGAAGCCGGCAGCCCGGGCAGCATTGCGGATTGCGCGCTGGAGGGAGACAAGGTGCTTTCCCAGTGGATCAACTTAGCTTATTTGCGCTATAATGTTCTCAAGGAGAAACCGCTGGTGTATGGGCGTAGGCCGGAAGCGGGAGGAAGGGAGAGCCGCCTCGCGGCCCAACCTGCGGATAGAGCTGACAGCGCCTGTCGGCGCTTTGGCTCATCCGCGCGCAAGGAGTGCAAAAAATAGCCTTGTTATCCCCCGTGCTGGAGCGGTTCGAGACGGATTTGAAGCCACTGGATGGCAAAAACATCCTCGTTTTGTGCAGTGCTGGCGGCGATGTGGCGTTTTGGCTGGCGAGAAGAATGAAACAGGGCAAAATCGTTGGTATAGAATGTGCTCGCCAAAAGGCGCAAGAGCAAAGGATAGAGCATATCGTTGACCGTTCCCTGATAGCACCTTTGACGCTTTGGTGAGCGAATTTACCCAAATTTTAGTTTGGGCAATGCGATTTTCTATATCTATGTTCGCGGCAAGAAGCCATAAACTTGTTTCGTTTCAATCAGTTGGCACAGGCTAACGCACGCATCAAGCCGATCCGCTTCGCGGCTGAGCTCGGTGCCGTTGGGCCGCCAAATAGAAGCACCTCAGGGCATCATGGGAACCTGGGTGAGGAGCTTTCCCCTTATGCGCTCAAAAATTTCATCCAGATCCCGCCCTGTTATGGTCAAGCCATGGTTTTTAAGCCCCACCACAGCCCTGGAAGGGTCTTCGGCCTTCTTGAGAACGTTAACCACTTCCTGAGCCAGCTCTTTCGTCCCGCAAGGGTAATTCTGGCGAGTGGGGGTTACCCCTTCCATCCACGCATGGGCATGAACTATCGCTCCAACTTCAGGAAAAGTTGAGTAAATAAGGTAATGCTCTATAGCATCAACCGACGCCCGAACTTTGGGATCGTAATCGGGGGGGACGCTTACCAGAATGGAGTTGTTTTCCGGATTAAAGCCTTTTATGAGCACAATGTCTTTGCCTATTTTGGAAAGCCTGGCTTTGTTGACCCCCCGAGCCGTCATCCAGAAAGTGGTCTCCCCCAGTTCCGGTATGTTTTCGCGGGCGCTGAGGTTGCCGTAACTGAGGCCAGTTATCCCGTAAAGCAGGTAAACATGCCGTAAATCTCTCTCCGATAAAAGTTCATGTATAGGGAACGGAGCGGGAAGAACTCCCATCCTATCCAGTTCTTGCCCGTAGCGTATAAGCTTTTCTGTAACAGGAGTACCATTCCAGTATGCCGGAGGCAGGTCAGGAGTGATTTCGTTTTCTATTACCAGCGTAGAACAGGCCAGAGGCATCAAGTGGTTGTAAACTTCCTCCGGGTCCCACGGCACTTTGTAGAAACCAGCCTCAAGGGTGGTGAAGTAAATATCAGGGCTATCACCTTTAACGTGAGCATAGAGGACAAGGTTTGATAGGCTTCGGACCAGCACAGTATAAGCAGCGCGATGGGCATTCTCAGGCAACTCTTCCACTGCTGCAAGGCTTGCTACGAACACCCCTTTGGATTTACGACGGTATGGCCTTGGCTCATACGCATCGGTAAGGTTAAGGATCAAGCCAACTTCCGGGTCATTTTCATCAGAAAGGATGTGCCCTTTTGATTGCAAAAGGGCTACGATCTTTTCCGCTAAAGCATCCCTGAGTGGCTGTTTATCCCTGGCGACTACCGCAAATTTCATCTCTCCCCCCC
>Ga0105163_1000997_pt1 | contig 15530 bp, 16 predicted proteins | sample JNZ110809AmetaG_FD_81531 | JGI IMG/M metagenome (GOLD analysis project Ga0105163, IMG submission 81531) | Hot spring microbial communities from Jinze hot spring, China to study Microbial Dark Matter (Phase II) - JNZ 110809A | ecosystem: Environmental > Aquatic > Thermal springs > Hot (42-90C) >... | reverse complement strand
AGACAACATCAAACAAGCAAACTTGTCTTTATTCAGCTTGCGGTTACATCAATTTTTTCGTTTTTGATTTCGCCAATTTTTGACGATGTGAAATTAAAATTTGATCTTCAACTTGTGATCGCCCTTTTATACACTTCCATTCTTGCAACGATATTTGCAACTTACATTCAGACCGAGTATCAAAAATTCACGACTCCAACGAGGGCAGCAATAATTTTCACAATGGAGCCAGTTTTTGCGGGGATTATAGCGAGGATATTTTTAGGTGAAAAATTTGCTCCACTTGCGGTTCTGGGGTCGGCTTTGATGGTTTCAGGACTTTTGATTTCGGAGCTTTCAGATGTGATCTTTGGGAATGGGAAATTTTTGAGAAATTTTTTGAGAAGAAATTAAGTTTTATTTTAAGAAATGAAACCGAAAACAAAATTTTTTAAATAGATGCGAAATCCAAAGGACATAACCGTTGTAGTTGCAATGAGCGGTGGAGTTGATTCGTCGGTTGCTGCTGCAATTTTAAAAGAGCAGGGTTACAATTTGATAGGGATAACGATTAAAACATATAACTATGAGGACATTGGAATCCAAAACGAACACAGTTGTTGCTCTCTTGAAGGGATTAACGACGCAAGGATGGTTGCAACAAAACTTGGCTTTCCACATTATGTGGTTGATTTGACAAAGGAATTTCATCGTGAAGTCATAGATTACTTCATTAAAGATTATCTTGCTGGTAGAACTCCAAATCCGTGTGTTATCTGCAATAGGAAGATAAAGTGGGAAGCGTTGATAAAGAAGGCGCTTTCATTAGGAGCTGATTACATAGCGACGGGACATTATGCGAGAATTAAGTTTGATGAAACGAAAGGAAGATATATCCTAATGCGTGGGGTTGATTCAAGCAAGGATCAGTCATACGCTCTCTGGGGATTAACGCAGGAAAGTTTGAGCCGGACAATTTTTCCGCTTGGTGAACTTACAAAGCAGGAGGTTAGAGAACTTGCGAGAAAATATGGCTTGAAGATTGCAAACAAGCCAGAAAGTTTTGAGATTTGTTTTGTTCCGGATAATGATTATACGAAGTTTCTTGAGAAAAATGTTGATGGTCTTGCTGAAAAAGTCAAGGGTGGTGATATTGTTATGGATGGGAAAGTCATAGGCAAGCATCGTGGTTATCCATTTTATACCATTGGACAGCGTAAGGGACTTGGTGTTGCTCTTGGTTATCCGGTTTATGTCATAGGAATTGATCCTGTGGCAAATGTTGTTGAAGTTGGCACTGAAGATAAACTTTATCATAATGCTTTAATTGCTGGAAATGTTAATTTGATTTCGGTTGATAAAATTGAAGATGGGATGAAGGTTCTTGCAAAGATAAGATATTCAGACGAAGGGACATTGGCAATGCTCAAAAATTACGGAGATGATAAAATTCTCGTTGAGTTTGAGAAGCCAAAGCGTGCAATTACACCGGGACAGTCGGTTGTGTTCTATGATGGCGATGTTGTCGTCGGAGGCGGTATAATTGAGAAGGCAATTGATGTTTAATATCTATCAAGTTTGAATTTTTCCCCAAGATATAACTTTCTTGCTTCGGGGTCGTTTGCTAAAAATTCCGCTGTTCCTTCTTTTAAAATTTGTCCTTCAAATAGAAGATATGCTCTGTCTGTGATTGAAAGCGTTTCGTGGACATTGTGGTCGGTGATCAAAACACCAATGTTTCTGTTTTTTAGATTTGCAACTATGTTCATTAAATCTTCAACAGCGATCGGATCAATTCCAGCAAATGGTTCATCAAGCAAAATAAATTTCGGATCTGTTGCAAGCGCACGTGCTATCTCTGTCCTTCTTCTTTCTCCACCGCTTAACATATAACCTTTGCTTTTCCTTATGTGAGCGATTCCGAAATCTTCAAGCAATTTTTCAAGTTTCTCTTTTCTTTGTTCTGGTGTTAAATCCATAACTTGCAAAACTGCCATTATATTTTCTTCAACTGTTAACTTTCTGAATATGCTTGCTTCCTGCGGTAGATAACTTATCCCCAATCTTGCTCTTTTATACATTGGCATTCGTGTTATTTCAATGTCGTCAATGAAAACTTTTCCAGCGTTTGGCTTTATCATTCCGACGATCATATAAAAAGTTGTTGTTTTCCCTGCGCCGTTTGGTCCAAGAAGTCCAACAACTTCGCCTTGTTTTACTTCTATGCTGACATTTCTTACAACATATCTTTTTTTGTATCTTTTGTAAAGTGATTCTGCTCTTAAAACGCTGTTGTTTGATGTTTTACCCGCATCTTCTCTTTTTTCATTTGACCCAAACGATTTCAAGTTTAGCATTTTTCTCTGGTTTTCTTTTGATGTAGTTAAATCCTTCAAGATTAAAGTTTGATTCTTTCCCTTGGACAAGTTCTTCGGGGTAATAAACTCCTTCAATCCCGCCTATGATTTTTATCCTGTGCATTTTTCCGTCTTTGAACTTAATCCAGACGCTGTCGCCACTCACATAATTTACGCCGTTTGGTTTTCTTTCGTTTGTTTCATCGGTTTCAAAAATATAATACAAACTCATTGCGTTTTTTTCAACATAAACTTCGTCAATTTTGTTTTCTTTAAATTTAATTCGCATCGTTTTTCCTTTCAATTGATTGAATCTTTCTGGGTAAGATGAATCTGCGGGGTCAATTGCAAACGCCGAGCCATAGACATAAACTTCGTCAATTCTTCTATCTTTCAACTTAACAACTATTGAATCGCCCGAGATTTGGCTGTTTTCATACCATACAACTGGATTTCTCCACAGGATTATCAGTTCTTTTTTATCGTAGTAGAAAACATCACCGCAAACTGCGGAAAGATTTCCACGCACGATTATAACGCTATCAGTTGCTGAAAACATGCTTATGTTTGTATCACGAAATGCCTCCATAAACTTGCCGATCACGATCAAAGTGTCAATTTCTCCACTTGATGAAGTATCAATTTGAACAAGTTTCGGGTTATTTTTTATAACGCTGTATTTTGTGCTATCGTAGTTTTCAAAATATCCGCCGTAGATTGTGATGTTGTTTTCAAGATTTGTGATTGCTACATTGCCAACCGCAATTGATTTTTTCTCTGTGCGATAATAAAAGAGTTGTTCTGCGGTTATGATCGTTGTTGAGTCAACAAGTTTAACATTTGATTTGAAGTTTGCGATTTTTTTCTGTGCGTCGTAGTTTCCGTAGTTTGCTTCAAGCGTTGTTCTTCCATCTGTGAGTTTAACATTGCCTTCGCATAATGCAATTTTTTTATCCCCAAGATAAACTCCCTGATTTGCTTCAAGGATCAGTGTATCCTGTTTTACCTTCAAATTTCCGTATGCTTCAATTCTATTTTCATCAACATACTGGATTGCTCTATCACACCAGACATAGATATTTTCGTGTTTTAGATGGACATTCCCGATGAGTTCTCTTACAGTTTTTGAGTCAAATTTTTTGCCGACTAAACTATCAGCGTGGATTAGTTCAACGAGTTTCTTTTGCTGTGAAAAAAGTTGAAGCGTTGCAAACAGACAAACAGCGATGTATTTAAGACATCTCAAGGCGATGAAAAATTTTGCTTTTTGTTTTTATAATTTGGTCAAAATTTTCTCAAATAGCAAAAAGAATCTTGCTTTGTTGGGGGTGATGAAGATGGAATAAACGGACTGGGTTATTTGTCTTATAAAGTGAAGATGAAAAATAAAATTCAAGCGACGACCATGCAAAGGTTGAGAAAATTTTACCAATTGGTTTTGCTTTTCGTCGTTTTCATTCTTTCATTTACCTTTTTCACAGAAAGACAGGCAAAGTCAAGTGCAAAAGTAAGTTATGAAGTTAAAATTCCACTTGGCATTCCGAAAGATTTGTGGGAAATTTTTGTCCCGCCAGATAATCCGATAACCCCTGAAAAAGTTGAACTCGGGAGGAAATTGTATTTTGACAAGCGACTTTCGGTTGATAACACAGTTTCCTGCGCAACCTGTCATGATCCGAAATTTGCTTTCACAGATGGGAAGAAAGTAAGTGAAGGTGTGAGGGGTCAAAAGGGGGCAAGAAATGCTCCGACGGTTTTGAATGCTATGTTTTTTGAGCAACAATTCTGGGATGGTAGAGCCCCAACGCTTGAGGAACAGGCGAAACAACCGATAATCAATCCAGTTGAAATGGGGATGCCAGATCATGATGCGGTTGTTAAGAAATTAAAAGGAATTCCAGAGTATGTGGATGCGTTTAAAAAAGTTTTCGGTGGTGAGATAACAATTGACAGAGTTGCACAGGCGATCGCCGCTTTTGAGAGAACTCTTTTGACTGGAAATTCACCGTTTGACAGATTTATTGCTGGTGATCAAAATGCAATAAGTGAATCAGCAAAGCGTGGGTGGCAACTTTTCCAAGGTAAAGCAAGATGTATAACCTGCCACGAATTTAACCGTTCAAATCCTTTCTTCACGGACAACAAATATCACAACATTGGCGTTGCGATGAATAAAGAGGGATTTGCTGAACTTGCCAGAAAAGCCGAGCAACTTGCCAAGCAGGGACAACTTGATAAGAGAAAACTTGACGAACTTGCGCTTGATCCAGCATATTCAGAGCTTGGGAGATTTCTCGTGACATTTAACCCCAAAGATATTGGTGCTTTTAAAACCCCAACTTTGAGAAATGTTGAACTTACAGCTCCATACATGCACGATGGTAGCGAAGCAACTCTTCTTGATGTAATTAAATTTTATAATCGTGGTGGAAATGAAAATCCAAATCTTTCTGGCGAGATGAGACCGCTGAACTTGACAGATGAAGAGATGAACGATCTTGTGGAATTTTTGAAGACGCTTACAGGTGAATTTCCAAAAGATTTTCCAGAAAACAAATAACAAACAAAAGGAGGTGCAATCATTATGCCGAAAATGCCAAGCGAGAGAAAAGAAGAGCAGTATTTGAAGGAAAGAGAGGAATTTTTCAAGATGTTGCCGAAGTTGAACCGAAGGCAATTTCTTAAAGTTGCGATGGCATCTGCTGCGGTTGCGCTTGCAAAAAATCAGTTCCCACCGCATTCCTTCCAAATTGTTGAAGCAGTTGAAGCAAAACAGGGCGGTGGAACGGAGGTCAAATTTAGATTTGCTTATATTTCGGACACGCATCTTTATGAGCGAAAATTGAACGAAAGATTTGTGAGAGCAGCTTTAAAAGCAGTTCAAGATGTAAATGCCCTTGACCCACAGCCAGATTTTGTTCTCTTCGGTGGGGATCTTGCACAACTTGGTCAACCAGAGGAGTTAAAGCTTGGAAAGGAAATTTTAAGCGAACTCAAACCGAAACTTTATATGATGGTTGGAGAACACGATTGGTATCTTGATCTTGGAGAAAAATGGATTGAGCTTTTCGGTCAACCGTATTATTCATTTGATCATAAGGGAGTGCATTTTATTGTGTTAAATTCTGTGCTTGTTGATGATTACTGGACTGAGTCAAAGATGACGCCGATGGAAAGAATGAAGTTTATGGCTCAACTTGACAATCCGAAAGGAAGACCGTTTACGGTTGGAAGAGGTTATGGTGATGTTGGTAAAAAGCAATTTGAATGGTTAAAACAGGATTTAGCGAAAGTTTCAAAGGATACACCGATAGTTGTGTTTTCGCATTCACCACTTTACAAGTATTACAAGCCGTGGAACTTCTGGACAGATGATGCCGAAGAGGTTCAAGCATTGCTTAGACCATTTAAGAATGTCACCGTTATCCACGGTCATACGCATCAACCAGTTTTCAACAAGATCGGAAACATAAACTTTTATGGGATGCTTTCAACCGCCTGGCCTTGGCCATATGCTCCAACGGGACTTCCAAAACTGACAATTAAAATGAACAGGGCAGATCCATTTGATCAATTTGATGGTTGCGGTGATGGAACTGTTGAGGTTCTCGCAAATGGAAAAGCAAATAAAATTTATAACCTTTGGAGCAGAGAACCGATGAAAGTCACCGCAAGATATCTTGAATCAGGTGGAAAGGAGGAAGTTCCACCAGTTCCAGCTGATCCATCGTTTTAAAAATAAAATTTTAAGGAGGAATTTGTTATGCTGAAAAAATTTTTCACCCTGTTTCTTCTTGTTGTGGTTGCAATTTTCTTGACTGGCGAAAATGATTTAACCGCAATTGAAGGTGGCAAAGATGGGAAAAAATCAGATAAGAAGGTAATAACTGCGTGTGATGGTAAAACACAGGTCGTTTTAAATGATGTAAGCAAAAATGAAGTTATGCCAAAAGAAAAAGCGCAAGAAGTAGCAAGTATGCTTCTTGCTACTTATCAACAGCAGAAGAAATATCAATCAACCAAATTCACACGCAGAGATTCATTGATATGGGAAAGGGAACTTAAAGCTATGATTGAGGAAGGTTACAAATGGTTTCATGATCCATCGCTTGGGACAAATGGAATTTCCTGTGATATGTGCCATCCCGATGCAACTGATACACATCCTGAGACATACCCGAAGTTTCAGATTCAGCTTAAAAAAGTTGCTTTGCTTCGTGATATGATCAATTGGTGCATTGAGAATCCTATGGAAGGCAAACCGTTGAAAGAGGATGACCCACGTTTGAAGGCAATGGAGGCGTATATAATTTGGGCTCGTGCAAATCAAGACCCACGACCGCAGGCTAAAACACTCAACCCCGGGAAGAGATAATCCCCGCAAAGCCCCGGCTTTAAGCCGGGGCTTTTTTATTTCCTGTCCAATAATCTCATTCATTTGAAGAATATTAGCCAGCAAGATTTCCCACTCCCATTTTAAATTTCAAATTTGACGAAAAATTCAAATGGCACGGGCTTTGATTTTATTTTTCTTTGAAAGTTAAATAAAATCGACTTGAAAATGGCAGACAAAGTTCAACTTCAACAGCAACAGGTTCAGCAAAGTCAAAACGAAACTTCGCATAAGGGAAGTAAAAGGACGAGCTTTTTCGTTGCTATTCCTAGTGTGCTACTTCAAATAATTATCGCTTATCTTCTCGTTCTTGATTTAAACTCAAAAAGTAATGCAGGGCAAACAGAATCAAATGTCAAAAAAGAAAACACGCAGAAAGAACAAATCCAAGAAAGAAAAGTTGCGGATGATTATAAAATCACTGAGTCAGAATATGCAATCTCACATCCGGAGTTTCTCTTTGTTGTTAAGGATTTAATCGTCAATCCAGCTGGGACTGGGGGATTAAGGTATCTTTTAACAAGCGTTGGAATAGAAGTCACGAATGAAAAAGCATTTGCAGAGATTCAAAGTAAGGAAGTCATTGTAAATGATATTTTGATAAATGTTTTATCAAGCAAGACACTTGAAGAATTAAGCGATGTGACGAAGCGAAAAGACCTGAGGCGTGAAATAGCTAAAAAAATTGATGAGATATTAACACAGGGAAGAGTTCAAAATGTTTATTTCAGCAAATTTATAATTCAATAGGTTGAACTATTATGCCTGAAATTTTATCGCAGCAGGAAATAGACAGTTTGCTTGCTGGTTTAAGCGCAGGCAAATCTCCTGGCGAAGTGATTTCAAAGCAGGAAGAGAAAGAAATTGTCCCTTATGAATTCAGGCGACCGAGCAGAGTTTCAAAAAATCAAATCAGAACAATTCAAACAATCCATCAAAATTTTGCAGAAGCCCTTGGATATTATCTTACGAGCCGACTTCAAACTCCAGTTACAATTCAAGTTGAGAATATTGATCAACTTTTTTACTCCGAATATATACTCTCAATTGAAAAGCCAAGCGTTATATTCACGCTTGACGCCGGAGATGGACGAGGTGAGATAATTTTTGAAGTTGGACTTGAACTTTCATTTGTCTTGATTGAAAGATTGCTTGGTGGTGGGGATTTGAATGGTTCGGGAAATAAAAAATTTTCAAGGGCTTTGACACAAATTGAGCAAAGTTTAATCCGTGGCATAGTTGAACGTTCAACTTCCGAACTTGAAAAAGCATGGAGCATAATTGATAATTTCAAATTCAAAATCACAAAATACGAGAGTGATCCCGACATAGTTCAAGTTGCTCCATCAAGCGAAATTGTCCTTGTCATATCTTTTATCGTATCACTTGCTGATAAGAATTACAGAATGAGCATATGTTATCCTGTTTTCGTGATTGAAGATTCGCTTGCAAAGATGACGCTTCAAAAATTTATGGGCGTAAGAAAACACACAGCAGAAGAATATTCAAAATACATCGCTGAAAAAATCAAAACCACAAGAATACCTATAAGCGTTGAACTTGGGCAAAGCGAAATTTCAATTTCTGATCTCATAAATTTGAACCCCGGTGATATAATTTTGCTTGACACGAGGATTGATTCAGAGGTTAAAATTTTCATCGCAGGGAAATTGAAACTTTACGGAAAACCTGGAGTTTATGGAGGGAAAAAAGCGGTTAAAATAACAAGAATTGCAAACAATGAAGAGGTCTAACTATGGAGAAGGAGCAAGAAATTAAAAACGCAGAATTTCAAAATTTTGAGAATCTGCCACAGCAAGAAACATCAAAAGAAAAAATTATAAATAACAAACTTGAACTCCTACTTGATGTGACATTGCCTGTTTCAATTGAACTTGGTAGAACGACGATGGTCATAAAAGATATACTTGAACTTGATCGTGGTTCTGTGATTGAACTTGATAAACTTGCAAGTGAGCCAGTTGATGTGATTGTAAATGGCAAAAAAATTGCCGAAGGTGAGGTCGTCGTGATTGATAAACATTTTGGGATTAGAATTACGAATCTTGTTGCAGTTGAAGAGAGAATAAAAAATGTGAAGAAGTGAAATGAGTTGGGTGATCGTCAAGACATTTTTATCCTTTGCTTTGATACTTTTTCTTATGGCTGTTTTGTTTTACGCTCTGAAAAAATTTTATCCAAATTTTTCAGGTTCTTCCCAACAGGGTCTTATTATGCGAATTTATGGAAAATTGCAGATTCAACCGAGAAAATCAATTTACATTGTCAGAGTTTTAAACAAAGTTCTTGTTCTTGGAGTAAGTGAAAATTCAATCAGCGTTTTATCCGAGTTGAATGAGCCAGAAATGATCAGGGTTCTTGACGAGATTTATTCTTCTGGTGTGAAGAAGAATGGAAAATTTATTATTTCAAAAAAGGGAGGTGCTGTTTAAATGCGTGTCTTTTTCTGGTTTCTTATCTTTTTGTTTCTTGTTTCTGGGTTAAATGCACAAACGAAATCAAGTGAGCAAATTTCATTTCCAATCCCAAAGATAACGGTTGAGGTTGGGAAAGCGGATAAATCTGGCGATGTTGCGGTGACTTTACAGATTTTGTTTTTGATGACAATTCTTTCGCTTGCCCCTGCAATAATTATATTGACGACATCTTTCACAAGGATAATTGTTGTTTTTCATTTTTTGAAGCAAGCGTTGGGAGTTCAACAAATGCCACCAAGTCAGGTTCTTGTGGGACTTGCTTTGTTTCTTACATTTTTTATAATGGCTCCCGTGTGGGAAAAAATTAACAACGATGCGATACAACCATATCTTAAAAACGAAATCACGCAGGCGCAAGCTTATGAAAAAGCTGTAAAACCAATTCGTGAATTTATGTTTAAACAGGTTCGTGAAGATGACCTCGCTCTTTTTGTTTCAATGGCGAATCTGCCTAAACCAAATAACAGAGATGAAATCCCAACATATGTTCTCATCCCAGCATTTGCAATAAGTGAGTTGAAAATTGCGTTTCAAATTGGTTTCTTGATTTACATTCCATTTTTGATGATTGATCTAATCGTTGCAAGTGTGCTTATGTCAATGGGAATGATTATGCTTCCGCCAGTTATGATTTCATTGCCATTTAAAATTTTGCTTTTCATTTTGATTGATGGTTGGCATCTTGTTGTGCAATCTTTGATTCAAAGTTTTCGCTGATGTCAAATTAAAAAGTAATTTAAAATGACAGAACAATTTGTAATTCATCTTGCGAGAGAGACATTTTTCACCGCTTTTCTCGTTTCAGCGCCCGTTTTAATAGCATCTGCAATAGTCGGATTGATAATTTCAATTTTTCAATCTGCAACATCAATAAATGAGATGACCTTGAGCTTTGTCCCGAAACTTATCGTCATAGCTGTTGTCCTTGTGATCGCTCTCCCGTGGATAATTGATGTGATGATAAGTTTCACAAAAGAATTATTCAATCAAATTCCAAACATCGCAAGGTAAATTATGGAGTTTTATTTTTCAACATTTTACGCTTTTGTTTTGATTTTCGTCAGGGTTTTGAGTTTGCTTTCAAGCGCACCATTTTTCGGACATTCATCAGTGCCATTTCAATTAAGATTTTGGTTGAGCATTTTTTTGAGTTACATTTTTCTTCTCATCGTTGATTCTGTAAATTTGAATTTGTCTGTTGAAATTCTTGGTTTCATAATTCTTGTCGTGAAGGAAGTTATGGTTGGGTTGATAATTGGGTTTTCAAGTTGGGGAATTTTTTACGCTGTTCAATTTGCTGGGCATTTGATAGGTTTTGATATTGGTTTTTCAACTTCAACCGCCTTTGACCCTGAACATTCAGAGCCAATGCCGACATTGAGCCAGTTTAAAAATTATTTCGCACTTGTGATTTTTCTTATGTTGAACGGACATCATTTTTTAATTCAAGTTTTGAAGTCAAGTTTTGAGATAATTCCAGTGTCAAGTTTTTCTGTTAGTTCTGGACTTGTGAGTTGGGGGACGAAGTTGATCACTTTCGTCTTTATCTCTGCTGTTAAGATAAGTGCGCCAATTCTTGTCGCTCTGTTTTTGACCGATATAACTATTGGAATTTTGTCAAGGGCATTTCCGCAGATGAACATCTTTATGTTTGCTTTTTCTGTCAAAATCATCATTGGTTTTCTTGCGATGATGATAACGATGCCGTTTTTTGTCTTTGTCTTCAAAAAACTTCTTTTCTCTTTTGAAAGCAATTTGATTGATCTTTTAAAATTAATCAGTGCTTGAAATGGCGGAGGAATTTCAAGAGCGAACTGAACAAGCGACGCCAAAGCGAAGGGAAGACGCAAGGAAAAAAGGTAAAGTCGCAAAAAGTTACGAGTTAAGTTCAGCAATTGTTCTGTTAACTTCTTTAATTGTTTTCTATTTCGGAGGAAATTATGCATACGAGAAAATCGCAAACTTTACAAAATATGTGCTTTCAAATTCTTATGCGATTGAAGTTTCAAGGGATAAAATTTCAAATTATGCTGGGGGTGTTTTCGCATTTTTGGGGCTTAACTTTCTTCCGTTTATAATTTTTCTCATGCTTGTTGGAGTTGGTGCAAGTGTGGCGCAAACTGGATATGTTTTTACGCTTGAATCGTTGAAATTTGATTTTGAAAAGTTAAACCCCGCAAGTGGGATAAAGAAAATTTTGTTTTCAAGAAGAAGTTTATTTGAACTTGCGAAGGGATTTTTCAAAATCGGTGCAGTTGGCTTAACCGCATACATTGTTTTGAAAGGACTCGTTGATGATGTGTTAATCCTTATGGATTCAGACATTGGGGATGTTGCTGGATTTATCGCAAGGTCAGGGTTTTCGCTTATGCTTAAAACAGGGCTGGTTTATCTTTTAATTTCAATTTTTGATTTCGCATTTCAAAAGTGGGAATACGAAAGAGAGTTAAGAATGACAAGGCAGGAAATAAAAGAAGAGATGAAGGAACTTGAAGGTGATCCGCTTATTAAATCAAGAATCAGAAGAAGGCAAAGAGAGATTGTGCGAATGAGAATGATGCAAAAAGTTCCAAAGGCGGATGTAGTCATAACAAACCCAACGCATATTGCGGTTGCCTTGAAATATGAAGCGGAAAAGATGAATGCTCCAAAGGTCGTCGCAAAAGGAGTTAATTTGATTGCAGAAAAGATAAAAGAAATTGCAAAGGCAAATGGAGTCCCAATCGTTGAAGATAAACCACTTGCGCAAGCACTTTATAAAATGGTTGACATTGATGAAGAAATTCCACCGCAACTTTATAAAGCGGTTGCAAAAGTTCTCGCTTATGTTTTCAGTTTGAAAAAGAAAGATAGAAAGGTTTGATGAAAAATCTTGCAAGAAATACGGATGTTTTGCTTGCTGTTGCAGTTATATCAATTCTTGTCTTTATGATTTTGCCATTGCCACCTTTTTTGCTTGATATTTTAATTGCATTTAACATCACCTTTTCAATCGTCGTGCTTTTGATCTCAATGTATATCACAAGTCCACTTGAACTTTCTGTATTTCCGGGGCTTTTACTTATCCTTACACTTTTCAGATTGAGTTTGAATGTCGCTTCAACGAGATTAATTCTTGCAGATGGATATGCTGGAAAGATAATTTTTGCTTTTGGTTCTTTTGTCGTAAAGGGAAATTATGTTGTTGGTTTTGTTGTGTTTTTAATTCTTGTTGTAATTCAATTTGTCGTGATAACGAAAGGTGCAGGTAGAATTGCGGAAGTTGCTGCAAGATTTACGCTTGATGCAATGCCCGGGAAACAGATGAGCATTGATGCGGATTTAAACGCAGGGCTTATAACCGAGGACGAGGCAAGACGAAGAAGAGAGCTAATTCAAAGGGAAGCGGAGTTTTACGGGGCTATGGATGGCGCAAGTAAATTCGTTCGTGGCGATGCAATCGCTGGATTGATAATAACTGTTGTGAATATAATCGGCGGTTTGATAATTGGTGTATTACAGCGTGGTATGAGCTTTTCCGAAGCACTTCAAAATTACACTCTTCTCACGATTGGAGATGGGCTCGTTTCACAAATTCCAGCTTTGATAATTTCGGTTTCCGCTGGAATGGTCGTGACAAGGAGTGCTTCTGGAAATCAGTTTGATGTTGAGATAAAAGGACAAATTTTTCAAAGACCTAAAGCATTGTTAATTGCTTCTGGAGTTCTTGCATTTTTTGCAATTGTTCCGGGTTTGCCAATGCTTCCGTTTCTTGTTTTATCTGTTATAAGTGGTGTTGCAGGTTATTTTGGGACGAAGGCTGAAAAAGAAAAAACACAACCTGTTGAAGCAAAGCCAAAGCAAGTTCCACAACAAGAGGAAAAAGTTGAAAAGTTGATCCAAGTTGATCCAATTGAAGTTGAAATTGGTTATGGCTTAATTCCACTTGCGGATGAAGAACAGGGAGGGACTTTATTTAAGCGAATCATCGGCGTAAGAAAACAGCTTGCGCTTGAACTTGGCTTAATTGTTCCGCCGATAAGAGTAAGGGATAACATTTATCTTGAGCCGAATGAGTATGTCATAAAGATTCGTGGAAATAAAGTTGCAAGTGGTGAAGTAAAACCGGGTTATTATCTTGCGATGAATCCCGGGACAGCAATTGATGAAATTCGTGATGCGATAAAAGTTAAAGAACCAGTTTATGGATTTGATGCTTATTGGATTCCTTCACATAGGAAAGAAGAGGCTGAGGTTATGGGATATACTGTTGTTGAGCCGGTTTCTGTTATCGTAACTCATTTAATGGAAGTTTTGAGGAAGAATGCTGGAAGAATTTTGAGCAGGCAAGATACGAAGACATTAATTGAAAATCTTCGTGAAGATTATCCAGCTCTTGTTGAGGAGATAACATCTGATGTCCTTCCCATAGGAACAATTCAAAAAGTTTTGCAAAATCTTTTAAACGAAGGAATCCCGATCCGTGATATGGTTACAATTCTTGAAGCGTTGCTTGATTATTCAAGGGTTACGAAAAATGTTGATGTTTTGACCGAATATGTGAGGCATTCTCTTTCTGAAACGATCGCACGGCTTTATCAGGACGAAAGCGGTGTGATCCACGCAATTCAACTTGATCCAAGAGTAGAAGAGATTATAACTCAATCTTTACAACAGACGAGCTCTCAATCCACACCGACGCTTGGTCTTCCACCAGAGGTGATTCGTGCGATTAATTTGAGTTTGGATGAAAACATAAAAAAAGCTAAAAGTTTGGGTTATCAGCCTGTTGTCATATGTTCAGCAACGGTTCGGCTTTATTTTTATCGTTTAATTCATTCAACATTTCCGGATGTAAGCGTGATCTCATACACGGAACTTCCAACAGATGTTGATATAGAAATCATCGGTCGTGTAAAAATTAACAACAATGTTTAATGCCAAACTCACACCTTGCTTTTCTTCTCTATTTCGTATGACCAGTGCTCCAACCCCAACAAATCAAGAGCGACTTCGCTTGATAAAGAGATTTTGTGAAGTTAAATTTAAGATAAAAATTGAGTTTTAAATGAAACCCTCAAAAGTAATGTGCAATCTTCTTGCTCTGTTGATTGCAAGCGCAATTTCAATTTCTCAAACTAAAATCAACGGCTTTTTCCAGTATTCTTATCTCGTTGAATTTAAAAATGTAAGAAAAGAGACATTTATTCCGGGGACAATCAATTTGAGATTTAGCAGTTCGCTCGCCAAACAAATCAGATTAGAGCTTCAGGTCGGGATTAAAGAGATGGATTTTAACAAATTTTTAAAAGATTATTTTATTGAGATTTTTGATCCGATCCTGGGGTTAAAAGGATTAGAAATCAAAGCAGGTCAGTTTAAGTATTACTGGTCAATTGAGAGGAAAGAATCTTCAAGCGATCGGAGGACAGTTTATCGTTCTCAGGTAGTTTCTGCTCTTGTTGCGGATAGAGACCGTGGAGTTGAAGTTTCTTATACCGGTTTGGAAAATTTTCGCTTCGCTCTTGGCGTGTGGAATGGTGAGGTCGTTTATAAAAATGCAGGGACAGTTTTTGAGACAATTGATTACACAAGAAACATGGACGACTCCGACACGAAGAAAGATTTAACTGCATTTGCAAGTTATGATCTTAAAATTTCAAGTGGAAATGAATTAACAATCAACGCTGGCTATTTAAATGGCTCAAATGGGAGGATGGGGATAGCGAAAAAGATAAGATACGGATTTGGTTTTGACGGTCATTTTGTAAATAAAAATTTACATTTTAGAGGCGAGTTTATAGGTGGAAAGGATGATAACATCAAAAAGTTGGGATATTATCTTCAACTCAGTTACAAAATTTTTGACTATTTTGAGCCAGTTCTGAAATATGATCTCTGGGATAGCAACATTAATTTGGCTGGAGAAAGTAAATGGTTGACATTTGGAGTTTATTCCAAAGTGATGGAGTATTTGGTTTTTAGATTTAACTATGTCAGAAAAATTGAGGAAGTAGTTGATATTAAAAATGACGAGATTGTGTTTATGATTCAGGTGAAATTTTGATTTGATTTTGCAACAAAAGAAAAACTTTAGATGGAAAGTTTTTTCATTGAGCCGAAAAATGTAAAGAAGAATCGGGCATTTGTAAATGGTGAGGAATTCCATCACCTTGTCAGGGTATTGCGTAAAAAAGTGGGTGAATTAATTTATCTTTTTGATGGAACTGGAAAAATTTACACGGCGAGGATTACGAAGATAACAAAAGATAATGCGGAGTGCGAGATAATTGAGGAAAATTTTATGAGAGGCGAGTTAAATGT
>Ga0105163_1000995_pt1 | contig 15554 bp, 18 predicted proteins | sample JNZ110809AmetaG_FD_81531 | JGI IMG/M metagenome (GOLD analysis project Ga0105163, IMG submission 81531) | Hot spring microbial communities from Jinze hot spring, China to study Microbial Dark Matter (Phase II) - JNZ 110809A | ecosystem: Environmental > Aquatic > Thermal springs > Hot (42-90C) >... | reverse complement strand
TTTCTGGGTTATGGTTGTGAATCTTCCGCCACCTGTTCCGAGAAACACTATTTCGTATGGAGCCATTACATGCGCCTCTACTTGATGGTAATCATGATTTATGCATCTATATCTAGAATCAGCAAGGAAATATTTTAATACAAAGCTTGTTTAAAGCGAGTGAGGCTGCACAGTGATGTTCGAAGAGTTTGGGCTGCTTGGCAACGTGCTTGTTCTCATAGCTTCGTTGATCATGCTTGACAGGGCAAGCGAGTTAACCATCGATAACGCAGTTAAGGTTTCGGAGATAAGCGGTTTAGGGAAAACAACAGTAGGCTTCATCCTAATAGCCTTGGTCACGACGTTGCCGGAACTCAGCGTTTCCATTTTCGCCGCAATTTTAGGAGAAGGTGTGGACATAGCCATTGGAAACGTTTTAGGCTCCAACATCGTGAACATATGCCTAATACTAGGAACAGGAATTCTAATTGCCTCCTTGAAAAGTTCTGACCGATTGAAAATGGTGCCACTTCTAGCAGAAGAAGAAGTGGGAACCCTCTACTTCGGCCTCTTTATTGCCTCTGTGGTTCCGTTGACGCTTCTCTACGTGGGATATGCGGGCAGACTCATAGGGATTCTCCTTATTGGAATATTTGCGTTTTACATTTACAGGCTTGCAAGCATGAAACGTGTGAAAAACGAGGGTGCCCTTGGCGAGGAGAGGGGAAAATTGAAGCTTTACACTCTTTTGGCTGTTTTGGGCGCTATTGTAGTGGTGACAAGCGCCAATTTCATAGTTGATTCCGCCGTATACATTGCCGAGTATTTTGGCGTACCCCAAGTTGTTTTGGGCGCCACCGTGATCGCTTTTGGGACAAGCTTGCCTGAACTTGCAAACACTGTGAAATCAGCCTTTAAGGGTCACTTGGAGCTGGCACTGGGCAACATTGTAGGGAGCTGCTTCACAAACATAACCCTCATTCTTGGCGTAGCCCTCATGAGTTCAACGGTGATAAGTGATATTACTCCATTCACAAGCCCAATATTGTTCTCGCTCATAACAAACCTTCTGCTCTGGTATTTCCTTTCCAGCGGAAGGGTTGGATGGAGAGAAGCTCTAATGTTGCTTTTCATGTACGGGATATTCCTTGTGGTAAGCTTCGGCGGCTACAGAACCTAAAGAGGCTTAAATAACGATTTAAATTCAAGTAAGATTGAGTTATGGAAAAAGCGAAAACGAGGGCTTTGGCGCTTTTTTCGGGCGGTTTGGACAGCAGCCTCGCCATAAAACTTATCCAAGAGCAGGGCATATCCGTCGAAGCCATAACTTTTCTAACGCCCTTTTACAGTGCTAGGGCGGGTGGCTTCAGCCTTGAAAGGGCTGCCCAGCAGTTAGGCGTGCCGTTGACCGTTGTGCGTTTAGGCTTGGATTACTTGCGGATAATTCGCAATCCCAAGTATGGTTATGGAAGGCACATGAACCCATGCATAGACTGCCGCATATACATGCTCAAAAAAGCCAAGCAGTATGCACGGCGGATTGGCGCATCATTCATAATAACTGGCGAAGTTTTGGGCGAACGCCCCATGTCCCAAAACTGGAAAGCCCTAAAGATAGTTGAGGAAGAGTCAAGCCTAAAGGGCAAATTGTTGCGACCACTGTCCGCAAAGCTCTTGCCACCCACGGAGCCGGAGAAAGCTGGAATAGTGGATAGAAGTCGGCTTTTGGATGTTAGGGGGAGATCCCGCAAGAGGCAGTTGGCCCTTGCAAGGGCGTATGGCATAACAGAATACCAGTCCCCAGCCGGCGGGTGCCTCCTAACCTACAAGGAGTTTTCGGCGAAGCTCCGCGACTTACTAACGCATAAGAAACGCGTCTCCATGGCGGACTTGGAACTGCTGAAAGTTGGACGCCACTTCCGCTATGACAAAAACAAGATAATCGTTGGAAGAAACAAGGAAGAAAACGAAACGCTCCTAAAACTTAAGGGCAGAAACGACTATTTTTTCGAGGCGATTGGCACAGGAAGCCCAATAACGCTTCTGCAAGGACCAAAAACGAAACAAGCCATAGAAAAGGCTGCACAACTAACAGCCTACTACTCGGACCAAAAAACAGGCAAAGTGCACGTGAAATATGGAAAAGAAAAACCGGAAAAAAGCATAATAGTGGAAAGACCAAAAGAGGAAGAGATAGAACAACTGCGAATAAAATAAACTTCTATTTATTGCGACCCTCTTCCTCTATGATAGCGTTACATATCGTGTTAAAATCTTCTTCGGTTATGTTTATTATGGAAACTTGCAGATATTGATTCCATGTTCTTCCTTTGTCCGCTATAAAAACGATGTTGTCTATTAAGTTGGGTCTAATCCACCTAGCTTTATTGCCCTCCTCTTCTGTGGAGAATGATATTCTCGGAGGGTTTTTGCTTTCGTGTAAAATCTTGAACCTGATTCGATATGGGAACAAGTACTTGTTTCTCCCTTTTGTCCATCCAAGCTCTTCTTCACTATAAAAATATTCGCCCATAAACTCTATTACCGCAACAAATTTTCCGCCATGCACATAAACAACAGCTTTGTCCCCGCTTTTAAGAAACTTGTTTAAAGTAACAAAATATCGCGCATCCATTCCCCAAACACCGTATTTTTTACAGATTTCCCAATTACTAGCTGAGGTGCATATGCACCAATATCTCATGGTATATTACCCCTTTTACCTTAAAGACTGTGCAACATCAAACTAAAAATTTTGGACAGACGATCCCGGATTCTAGTGGGGTGGTTATTGGTTTTTTGCATCCAAAAGGATGTTGGAAAGTTCTAGAGGGGGAGGGGCTAGAGAAAATAAGGCTGAAAAATGCGCCATTTTCCAGCCTTTGCCAAAAACTGTAGAGGATAGTATTTTGTTGAACTCCAGCAACCACGAATATGACATCGAAAAATATGGCAAACCTATGAATCGGGGAGTTGGAACCGTTTACTTGTTCTTGTCTGTTGTGGCGAGTGCAACTGAAAGGAGCAGTATTGCTCCTCCCGCAAGGATGTTGATGTTGACCGATTCATGTAGCAGTAGGATTCCTCCAAAAACGCTGATTATGGGTATTAGGTAGAGCTGAATTGAAAGTTTCGAAACGGTTTCTCGGCTTACAAGCGTGTAAAACAATAGGTAGCCAGCAAATGTGCTGAAAAGCGACAAATAGAGAACGGAAAGCCAGCCGTTCATCGAAAGCTTGGCTATTTCAGACGTGAAGCCCTCGGACAGAAAGGGCAAAAGCATAAGCGTCCCAGCCAGCCCAGCCCAAATCGTAACCGAGACGGAACCATACTTCTGAACAAGCGGCTTCGAAAGAACAGCGAAAAGCGCGTAAGACAACACCGCCAAAAACACTCCCAAAGGCCCCAAAATTGACCCAACTGAGCTAAGATCCAAGTTTGGCAACGAGATAATAGCGGCGCCCAGAAGACCTAAAAACAGGGCGAGCACAAGCCTGCCGCCTATACGCTCCTTCAATAAAAGGGCAGACAAAACAGCAACCAAGACGGGACCCAAAGACGAAAGAAGACCAGCCAAACTCGAGGGAACAGTTGTTTCCGCAAAATTGAGCGACAAATGGTATAAAGGAACCATCAGCAGAGCAACCGCCAACAGCCTCGGAAGATCCCTCCCATTGAACTTAGCTTTTGATTTGCCAACAAACGGAGCGACAACGAGAAAACAGGCACTTGCAATCAACCATCTAAGCAAAGCTAAACTGACAGGGGAAAGCTCAGCAACAGCGCTTCGAATAGCCACAAACGCCAACCCCCAAAAGACACTCAAAACTACTAAAAGGCCATACTTACCAGCCCGCCGTAAAACACCGCCTTCGCCTCTTTCAAACCGCGAAACTACCGCCTCCTCACACCTCTTCATCCTTGTTTTGGGGGATATACATTGCAGCGTCCCTTATTAAACAGCATGCACAACAAATACAATTCCATCCATGAGTAACAAAAACCGACGTTTACAAGGTTTATTCTAATCCGGGCCCAGATGCATAGTTTAATTAACGTTTTCAGCGTATCTTAGGCGTTAGAGATGTCGGCTGAAGCCATCCAAGCCTTCAAAAACCTTGAAAACGAAGACTTCCGCATACTGCAGGTTATAGAAGCCGCCATGACAAAGCACGAGTACGTGCCAAAAGATGTTATCGTCAAATACTCCAAGTTCGACGCGGAAGAAGTAACCTTCCGCCTTGAAAAGCTACATAATCTCCGCCTGATACGCCAGACAAAACAGCCCTATTTGGGCTATACGCTGAACTACGCGGGCTATGACTGTCTAGCGATAAACGCCTTTGTGAAAGCCGGTGTCCTAGAAGCGTTTGGCAAACCGTTGGGCGTGGGCAAAGAGGCCGACGTTTATGACGCTTTAACGCCATCGGGTGAACGCATAGCCGTAAAATTTCATCGCCTAGGCAGAATAAGCTTCCGTCAAACAAGACGCAAACGCGGCTGGACAACAGAGGACGTTCATTGGCTGCTGCGCTCAAGAAAAGCCGCAGAAAAAGAGTATGAAGCATTAAAGATTGTCTATCCAAAGGGCGTGGCTGTACCAAAACCCATAAGCCAAAACCGCCACGCCATAGCCATGAGCGCTATAGAAGGCGCAGAACTCGCCCGACTCCGTGAAATCCCAAACCCAGAAAAAGTGCTGATGGAAATTCTGCGTAATGTCCGAAAAGCCTACCTGAAGGCTGGGATAATCCACGCAGACCTAAGCGAATACAACATCATCCTAAAACCGGATATACACATCCTCATAATAGACTGGCCCCAATACGTAACCAAAGACCACCCTAACGCTGAACAGCTTCTAAAACGCGACATAGAAAACATAATCACTTTCTTCAAGCGCAAACACATGCTAGAAGCCAACGTTGAAGAAGCCTTCGCATACATAAAAGGCGTGGGGTAAAAACCCGCTACTTTCTAGGCGCATCCAAAATTATGTAAAGAATGTTGTTGCCCCGAAGCAGAATATTCCCATAATTGGCAACGGGTTGATCTCCATGGCACTCAGTTGCACCCTCCAATAGAATATTCATGTGTCCATCGCACTTCACCATTTTACCCCTATACTCACAGCCATTCTTCAAAACAACCGCAATGTATGCGTTTAACTGCTTAACAAGGACATTCAAAGGCTTCTTGCTAGGCTCCATAACAGCACCTTAAAGTCAACTCTAACCCATAATCCAAAGCGTGCAGTATAAAAGTTTTATGAAGAACATTTCCAAAAACGTAGAAACAAACCAACCTTTCCCACAAAAGACAAAGACTTCCATGCTAAAACACGCAAAAACTAAGTGAAACGTCAAGTTCAGAAAACTTCGGAAAAGATTTGAATGGTCGGGCGGGCAGGATTTGAACCTGCGACACTCCGGTCTCTGCTAACCCTTGTCCGCTTGGTAGGCTGAAAGGGACACCCGCCAAAAGGCGGATGTCTACAGCCGGAAGCTCTACCAAGCTGAGCTACCGCCCGCTCTTCAACAACTCTAAAAGTTGAGAAAAATGATTTAACCATTTCGTTCACATCAATGCGCGTGGGCTGGCGTGTTGGCTGTAACCCGCCTTCTGTTTTATGTGGCATTTGGCTAATCGGGCTACCTGCGCTTTCGGGTAGAATCCTCATCAGCGCTATTTGCCCTTTCCACGTGCAGGACGGCCGTTTCACCGTTTCCACCCAGCATTTTCGACAACTTAGCATGTCTCATTGGCATCTGCTGGGTGGGCGTTCCGTTTCTGCTCCGTTGCCAGGGCTCTCACCCTACGCCCTTGCGGGCGTTGCACTTCTACATGTGGGCGGAGTTTCCTCAGGCCTCATCACGTCGGCCCGAAAGCCACGCGCCAACTCGCCAGCCCAAAATGTTATTGGCGGATGTGTTCAATAAATGTTTTGGAAAGATTATTTTGTATTGGAGCGCATAATAGGGCTGATGTTTATGGTTAAGTGGGTTGTTTTGGTTACAGGCACGCCTTGCGTCGGCAAGACTTCTGTAGCGCGTTTGTTAGCGGAGAGACTTAATGCTTTATATGTGAACTTGACTGAACTGGCTTTGAGGGAAAACCTTGTTTTAGGCAGAGATGAGAAGAGGGAAACCGTGGTTGTGGACGAGAGGCGCATGAAAAGGGTCATCCGCAAAATAGTGGAAAACTGCGGTGAACAAGCGGTCGTTGTGGATGGACATTACGCTGCAAGCGTCGTCTCCGAGAAAATTGCGACCCATGTTTTTGTGTTACGGCGTAACCCCGTGGAGTTGCGGAAGTTTATGGAGAAAGCTGGATTCGTGGGCAACAAGCTTTGGGAGAATTTGGCTGCGGAAATTTTAGACGTCTGCCTTGTGGAAGCTTTAAAAGCCTATGGAAGCGAAAAAGTATGCGAAATTGATGCTTCCGGCAGAAGCGTTGAAGATGTCGTGGCGGAAATTCTCCAAGTTTTAAACGGCTCGAGAAAATGTCACGTAGGTATTGTAGACTGGCTTGGCAAACTGGAGCGGGAAGGGCTTCTGGAAGAGTATCTACGTATTTAACCCTTAAGGCTTTGGAGGATTTGCCGTGTTGTTAGGAGCATTATTTTTCTCCTGTTGGCGTAGGCTTTCGCGTGGTCGCTGAACTGTTCACCAACAATTATAGGGTTCGGCAGCCCAACCTCTTCCGCCGCTTTGTCAAGGTTTATTATGACGTTTATGCCTATAGTTCTCTTCCAATCCTTAACCCAAACACATTGGGTTAGACGTCCCTTTTGAATAACTAGATCAAAAGTCCTTTGAACGCCTCGATATCCTTCTAGGCTGACGTTCTCCTCCACCTTGTAGCCTTTCCTCTTGAAATACTGGATCACCACCTGTTTGAGGTTATACTGTTCTTTCGTTGACTCTGCCTTTTCAGCGCCCATCAGCATCATCTTAACATTAACACTAAGCGTTTTATTTATCGTGCCGTGAAAAGGTTTTCGGAGCAAAAGCCTATGCCAAACTACGCGGTTATAGTATGCCACAAGTGCGGAGGCTATTTATTGGCTAAAACAGATCAGAAAACGAGGACGTGCCCCTACTGCGGCTCAAAAATACTGCTGGAAAAAGCCGGAAAAGTGGCTTCAGCAAAAACGGCAAACGAAGCTTCAGCTCTACTACGTAAAATTAAGGAAAAAGCTAAAAGCAGACAAGGGTTAGTAGTCAAAGGCAATTTTAAGGAAAGCCATTAACCCTATCCCGAGAAGAATGACAACGAATTGGGTTAACGACTCCTTTGCATGAGATTTCTTGTGAAGTTCAGGCATAAGGTCGGTAGCTGCTATATAAATGAAACCGCCAGCTGCGAAAGGAACAAGAAGAGTTTCTATACTTTGTAAATGCGCCAAAAAATATGTCATCAAAGCGCCAGCCACGGCAGTCACAGCCGAAATAAAGTTGAAGGTTAAAGCCTTCTTGCGGCTTAGCCCCCCATAAATGAGCACTCCGAAATCGCCGAGCTCTTGCGGAATTTCATGCAAAACTACCGCTACGGTTGTGGCGAAACCCAATTGGTAGCTGCCGGAAGCCAGCGCTACAAGGTAAGTTGCGGCTATGATCATTCCGTCGATGAAGTTGTGGATTCCATCTCCAATAAGGTTCAAGTACACGAAGGCGTGGGTTGGGCATCCTCTCTCGTGGCAATGACGCCAGTAAAAGAACTTTTCAAGGGCGAAGAAGACGACCATACCAACTATCACGTAAAAGAAAACTGTTGTCGCGTCATTACTAGATTCAAGGGCTTCCGGAAGCAGATGCAAGAAGGCTCCGCCAATTAATGTGCCGGAGGCGAATCCGACCAAGAGTATTGTTATGCGTTTTAGCAGTTCCTCTCGCATTCCGGCGAAAATTATTCCTATGAAGGCTATGAGGCTTACAACTGTTACAGATGCAAGAATGATTATTAAATCAATCATCAAAGCCTTATAGTTAAAGCAATGCCCTTATTAGAGTATCGGTTAGGCTTTCAAACGCTGAAGCATTTCACAAGCCTTGCACACATCTTGCACCGTTGGTTCTCCGCAAATGCAACATTCTTTTAAGACTCCAACGCTGACCGTTTTTTCCAAAGCATACCTAATCCGTTCAGCAGCCTTAAACACCGTATACTTTATTCCAACATGCTTCTCCTCCATTCTGTTCAAGAATTGGCGAACATCGCTCCGCAATGCTTCCGGTGCATATGGACAAGGCATGCTTTGAAACTTTATCTTCTTAATATAGGCAAAAAGGGCTGTTTCTTTTTCTGGAATTTCACAGAAAGGCTTAACGCGCCTGACAAGTTTAGGGTGCACCTCATCCGTGACGGGTTTTTCTCTAACTATACGCGTGACATCGCCGTGAAGCATGTTTAAAAGCACTGTTTGAGCTTCATCGTCCAAAGTGTGGGCTGTTGCAAGCTTGTCCGCCCCAACCTTTCTAGCAACGATGTTCAGAGCCTTTCGCCTTAAAACCCCACAGTAAGCACATGGCGTAAGTTCGCTTTTGCCACCAGCCCTAATTCCTTGGACAATTTCGTCAAGAGTAAAGCCATAAAGCTCTTTAAACGAGATTATGTAGTGTTCTATGCCAAGTTTTTCGCAGTTTTCCTTGGCTATCTTTAGAGCTTCGTCTCTGTAGCCGGCAATACCTTCATCAACTGAAACCGCCACAAGCGAAGCCTTAGGATAATCGCGTTCTATCTTCGCGAGTACGTGGAGAAGGCTTATGCTGTCTTTGCCGCCTGAAACCGCCACGGCTATTTTGTCGTCATAGTCAAACATTTTGTATTTTGCTATTGTGGCCCTGACCTTGTTTTTAAGTGACTCGACGAAGCAGCCCTTGCAAAGCATTTCACCAGAATACCGCCTAAAATAGAAGGCTGGTTTACACTTGCAAATGGTGCAGATGACGCTGTCCATTTACAATGTCACTTGCCAGAGGCTTTTGCCCTTTTACGCTTAAAGGTTTTTAAACGTGATAAGAGTTTCTCAATGCTGAAAGTGGAAAAGGCTTGGCTAAGAAACCGCTTAGACGCTTAGAATTCAACGAAGTCATATACACAAATGAACGCTGGAAGCTTCTAGAAGAGCTCAGAGCCAAAGCAATACGCATCATGGAAGCACTGGAAAAATTTAACATGGAATCCATAGTGCATGGCAGCATAGCCCGAGGAGACGTCACAGAAAAAAGCGATGTAGACGTCTTTATACTAAGCCAGACGTCATCCTTCCTCGTAGAAACAGCCCTTGAAAGTGCAGGCATACCCATAAACAGAAGGCTTATAGTGCAAGCCACACCAGCCTACGCCATGAAAGCTTACATTGAAATAGATGAAAAAACGAGTGTTTCTTTCCCGTTGATGAGAATGCGTAAGGTGGAGCGGGAATTTTACAAGTTTGGCGGTGAAGCAACCTTAAAGGATTTGAAGGCTAATTCGCGTTTTCCAGGAGTGGACAAACGCTTAACGCTTATTGAACCTACAGAAAAGGGGCATAGAGAAAGTTCCATTATAGGACGCGAAGAGCAAGTTGCCAAGCTTCTTGGCATATCCGTGGAAACAGTTCTTGACAGAGTCCACGCTCTGCTGAGAAGGGATGAAGTTGGCAGAACAGGAGTCTTTATCGAAAGGGAGTTGACTGAAAGCGAAACTTTCGAACAAGTCTTAAAAAGGCTTGCAGAGGAAAACCCAGCTGTCCGGAGGAGACTAAAAAGTGTTTAAGGGCTGTCAGCCGGCAATGCAAACCTTAAGAGGGCGGCGACTCCACCCAGAGCTGTCAGCTTTGCTCCGGCTTCGTGCTCCGCACTAACAACAAGGATTTTTCCGCCCTTTGCCTCAACATTCCTCATTAGCTGTTCAATGGATAGACGATCTTCATCTGACGCCTCGCGCAGCACGGTTTCAACTAAAACGAGAAGTTCAACAGCTCCAAAGTCGGCGGCCTTAGATACCTCCTTCAACCCATAAGCCACAGTTTTCTCGCTCTTCCCAAGCCTCTTTAAAATTTCTTCGATAGCTTCAGTCTCTTCTAAGATACGCAGATGCTTCATGGTTTTAGCGAGAACCCCAGATCGTATCGCCTCGTAAATCCCAGCAACTCCACTGTTGTTTACACTTTTGACATCCGCTATTGACCTAGCTATTTCCGGTGCTTCCCGCTTGACAAAATCCACAAAATCGTTTTTGACAAAGCCGACACCTATAACGGCTATCGGATTTCGTTTTTCGTTCCAAATTTGGCGGAGGCTATCTAAAGCTTTTTGGAAAAACTCTCTGAGGGCAGCGCTTCGCTTTTCAGCTTCAAACTTTCCTGGAAGCCTCGTCTTCTCCTCCACTTTCACATCAACACTGTACTGGGTTGTCGTAGCTACCGCGTAGCCTTCATCGTCTATGGCAATTATGATTAGGGGTTTTTCAGAAGTTTTTTCAGCCGTTTCAAGTCTTTCAACGTGGTGACGAGGCCATTCCTCCTTGACTATGGTTACCGGCGTATTAATGGCAATATTTAAAGTGTGATGTGCGCCTGTTGGGACTATGTCCGGTGCCTGGCATATTATTCCATGAACCCTCAGCCTTCCGAGAAACCTGTCCCAAAAGACCTTTTCAACTCTAACTCCTAAGAAAACGGGAACCCTTTCGCCCCGTTTAGCCCTCGCATATTTCTCGTCTTGCTTTATTTCTCGAGTAGTATAGGCGTAAACCTCGTCGCCCTTGTAGATGATGTTATAAAGATGCCACAAGTCATCAAAGTTTTCGGGGACAACTTTCACAAAACCTTTCCTCAAGTTCATCTCAAGTATCTTCAAAGAAAGTGCCTCTTCACCATTCGCAGGACAGAAGGTCCAGCGCTTTAGTATTTGCGTGCGTGAGGCCTAACAAGCTCTTCCAATATGTTCAACAGGTCTGGAACCTTTGTTACGATATCCGTAAAGGTGATTATGCCCACAAGCTCGTTATTGTTCCTTGTAACGAGGAGCCTTTTAATGCGTTTCTTAACCATAAGCTTAGCAGCTTCATTAATGCTAGCGTTCTCGTCAATGGTCACCACAGGACTCGTCATAACTTGCCTTGCTGTCAAAGTTTCCGGAGCCAAACAAGGCTCCACAATCCTTCTTAGAATGTCCCTTTCAGTTATTATTCCAACTGGCCTGTCACCCTGAACAACTATAATTGAGCCTATGTCAAACTTGTTCATTACTGCAACAACCTCCTTAACGTTTGTGTCAGGGCGCACAACCCGCACATCTTTAGTCATAACGTCTCTTACCAGTAAAATTCCAGCCAAATTTTGCGACCTCCCAAAACTGAAAAAGTTATTCAAAGTATTAAAATCTTAGCAAAACCCTTAAAAGAATACTTGCAACGTTTTACATCTTGGGCCGGTAGATCAGCCTGGTATGATCGCAGCGTTGGCATCGCTGAGGTCGCGGGTTCAAATCCCGCCCGGTCCACCATTTTTGAAACCTTAATTAATGGTTTTGTCACGTCAGTTTTTATTGTTAATACGTATGTTTGGCTATTTCCATAGATACATTTTGAGGATTCGCTACCTTTATTTATTGAGAATTCGTTGAAATAAGGCAGAGGAAATAGTCATGTCAAAGAAGACACCCTCCAAGGATGACGCGCTGGAAGCCTTAGACTTTATAATTAACGTTCTGAGGGAGCACGAGAAGGATTTGGACCGTTTAATAAATGAGTTGGGCAAGATTACCGAAAGACTTGGCGAGGCTGGCGAACTCAGCGGAAAAATAGAAAGTGTTGAAGAAAGGCTTACAAACCTTCAAAGCGAGATATCAAACTTAATCTCTTACCTTTCAACTTCACAGCAGCCTCTTCATGAAATTCCAAAAACACTTGAATCTACATCACCCACACAGGGAACGCAGGTTGTTGCTTCAGAGATTCGGGGGCCACCAGTTATTTTGCGTTGTAAACATTGGGAGGACTTTCAAACCTTAGCACGTCAAGCTCGGACACTTTCATTCCTTTACAAAGAGGCTGAAAAGGCTTTTCAGGTTGACGCCCTGAAAAATAGCCAGATCATCACTTACAGTGGGGAACTTCCTAAACAAACAGCCCTATTGAAGAGTTGGCTTTCAAAAAGGCTAGACGTCCCAGAGGACAGAATCCTAGAAGGTGTTCTGGTTATAGGCTAAACCATCGTTTGTATACTCGCGTTATTCAGTAATCTTTTTATATAGCTTTGAATATTAAGTCTTACGACGCAATTGGGGGACGAGGTTGAAGGCTGACCGAAACGGCCAATTTCGGGTTTTCCGTTTTCGAAGCCTTCTCCTTTCTCCTCGATGACGGAAATGGCCGAATGGTCAGCCAAAAAACGATGAAAGCCCCCGAGCTTCTCTTTTATGGTGGTGGCTGGTGTGAAGGAATTCAGAGGGAATCCGGAAGGGCTTTATGAGGAGTTTGCGAAGTTCATGGCGGCTATGGAGGAACTTCACTTTTTGAGACTTGTTGCGCAAGACCTTAAAAGTTTCAGAAGGATGTTGAAGTTCAAAAGGTTCGATTGACGAAAGTTCATACAAGTAAAGGCTTTAAGCCTTCTCGTTAGTATTCAGTTGGAGATACTAATGGGGTATACTAAGGGAGAAGTCTATCTTTATAACACTCTAACACGGAAAAAGGAGCTTTTTGTTCCCATAGAAAAGGGAAAGGTGCGAATGTATTGTTGCGGCCCAACAGTTTATTGGTATGCTCACATAGGCAATTTTAGGACTTATATTTTTGAGGACTTGCTTCGACGGGTTTTGGAGTTTAATGGCTTCGAAGTTAAGCATGTTATGAATATTACGGATGTTGGACATTTGACTTCAGATGCGGATGTCGGCGAGGATAAAATGGAGGTGGGCGCCCAGAGGGAGCGGAAAACTGTTTGGGAGATAGCTGACTTCTACACGAGAAAATTTTTTGAGGACGCTCAGAGGCTTAACATTCTTAAGCCAACAATAGTTTGTAAGGCAACAGACCATATTGCGGATATGATTGAATACATTCGCAAACTTGAGGAGAAGGGTTATACCTACATTCTTGATGATGGTGTTTATTTCGACACTTCGAAGTTAAGGGATTACGGGAAACTTACGGGAATGAATTTTGAGAAGTTGAATGAAAGTCTTAAGGCTGGAGCGAGAGTCGAATTCAATCCAAACAAAAGGAATCTAACGGACTTTTGCCTATGGCGTTTCTCACCGAAAGATCGGAAAAGGCAGATGGAGTGGAATTCCCCTTGGGGTATAGGTTTCCCAGGTTGGCATATAGAATGCACAGTTATGAGCATGAAATATTTAGGCGAGCATTTTGACATTCACTGTGGAGGCATAGATCACATACCAATTCATCACACCAACGAGATTGCGCAGGCTGAAGCCTTAACGGGAAAGCCTCTAGCGAATTATTGGCTCCACGGAGCGTTCCTTGTGTTTGGTAAATCAATAAAGATGGCAAAGTCTACAGGACAGATAGTTACTGTTCAGACCTTGGTAGATGAAGGTTTTGACCCTCTGGCTTTTAGGTATCTGTGTTTGACTGCCCATTATCGGTCTGAGCTTGTTTTCACATGGGAAAGTCTACAATCAGCTCAGAATGCGTTGTTCACGTTGCGGGAACATGTAAGAAGTTTAGCTGAAAATTTGGAGGAAGAAGCCGAAAGAAGCCCGTGTTTTAAAGAATATTGTAAGAGGTTTCTTGAGGCAATAAATGACGACTTGAACATGCCGAGGGCTTTGGCCTTAACATGGACTTTGGTTAGAGAAGAAAAAAGGCTGAGCGCCCGTGAAAAATACGATTTGCTCATGTTGTTTGACAAAATCTTCGCGTTGGATTTGGCGAGGGATGCACGGAAAGAGGAACCTTTACCACCAGAGGCTGAAGAACTTATTCGAAAGAGGGAAGAAGCTAGAAAAGCCAAAGACTGGACTACCGCCGACAAGATTAGAGAGCAACTGCGCGCCATGGGAATAATAATTGAGGACACTCCGCAAGGCGTGAAATGGCGAAGGGTGAGCCACTAACATTCTTTCCCGTACATGTTCCAGTCTGCTGTGGCATACCTTTCTCTGTAAAGCTTTTCAGCCAATTCCTTCTCGTATGGTGTTAATTCCTCTGACTTGAGGGGCGTTCCAAGAACCTCATGAAAACCTTTAATGAGAGCTTCGTGCACTCTCTCCAGAGAAACTTCCTTGCCGAGCTCCGCCCTTAATGAGGTTATTCTGTTTTTAGCTATGCTTATGACTTCCATGCATGTTTTCGCCCATGGCACCTTCAGGAAGGTGAACATCTTCTCTAAGTCAACTTCAACCAATATTGTGCCATGCTGTAAGACTACGCCAGACCTGTGGCACTGGGCGCTTCCCGAAATTTTTTTGCCATTTACTGTTAGATTTGGACATGCTTTTGGGTTGCCTTCGTTAAAGTCTGCTTTCAAGCCCAAAATTTTGAGGGCTTGTACTATTCCAGTGTAAATTCGCGCGTAAACTTCTGTTACATCTTTGGCGTTTAGGCTTGCTTTATCCGCAACTACGCTATAGGTTATTTCGCCTTCAGCATCGTGGTAAACGGTACCCCCGCCAGTTATGCGGCGGACAATATTTACGCCATGTTTGAGGCAGTTTTCTAGGTAAACCTCGTTTTCGATTGTTTGAAATTTTCCAATGGAAACTGCTGAGGGGTTCCATCGATAAAAGCGTAGAGTGTTGGGCACAAATCCCCTTATTTTTGCGTGTAAAATAGCTTCATCTATTGCCATATTCATGTAGGCGTTATTAATTTCAAGCTTTAATAGTCTCCAAGCAGACATTGGAAGCGCTCCTTATACCAGTTTAAGGCTTTAGCTTAAAATCTGTTCCTTCTGAGTTCTTTGTATTTTTGGTGTTTGCAATAAAGTTATTAGGACGTTTGAAGTTTGATTAAAGCCATGTCATAACAAAAAGAAGCGGTGAAGAGTGGACCATGAAAAGATTTTTGCTGATGCTGGTTTTCGCCGTACTGCTGTTTGCCATGCGCGTTTTTGAGGTGAAAGCAAGTGGATTGGTGGTTGTGTTGCCAAACCACACTGGATGGCGCGACGCTTTGGGCTATTACCGCGTTTCAGGTGAAGTAGAGAATATTGGAAATAATGCTGTAAAAGACGCTTGGATCACTGCAACCTTTTATGATGCAAGCGGCAATACGATAGGGACGGCGTACGAGCATGCATACTTGAAAGTTCTCTTGCCGGGGAGGAAATCTCCCTTTGAAGTACTTTTAACAACGGCGGCGGCAAGTCAAGTTCATCATTATAGCTTAAGCGTTGTTGCAACAGACACTGATCCGATTCCAGAAGGTTTAGAAATTCTTTCAAGCAGTTCTTACATTGAGAGTATTTCGGGCAATCTTATTGTTTCTGGAAACATAAAGAATGTTGCCTCAGAAACGGCTCACACAGTAAAGGTGATAGCAGCTTTCTATAACGAATCCGGGTACGTGGTTGCAACGTCGTGTTCATATTTAGGCTCTCAGGATTTAGGTCCAAATGAGAC
>Ga0105163_1000986_pt1 | contig 15641 bp, 15 predicted proteins | sample JNZ110809AmetaG_FD_81531 | JGI IMG/M metagenome (GOLD analysis project Ga0105163, IMG submission 81531) | Hot spring microbial communities from Jinze hot spring, China to study Microbial Dark Matter (Phase II) - JNZ 110809A | ecosystem: Environmental > Aquatic > Thermal springs > Hot (42-90C) >... | reverse complement strand
TTTGCGATTTCCTCGAATATCCTTTTTGTTCCAAAAATGAATTCACTGTTTTCGAAGACGCCCATAGGCCCGCTTACAACTATTGACTTTGCAGCGCGGATTATTTTTGCATACTCTTCAACGGTTTTGGCTCCAATGTCGAATATCGGGTAATTTACCGGCAGCTTTTCAACGGGAATTTCTTTGCGTTTCTTTTCAACCTCCACAGCCACGTCCACAGGGGTCTTAATTCTGTCTGGATATTTTTGCATTAGCTCTTTTACGCCTGGAACAAGATCCATTAACTTCTTCTCCTCCAAGAATTTCATGTTGGGTGAGCCCAAGTCGTAGCCTTTGGCAACCATGAAAACGTGGCCCACGACTCCGCCCGTTAACACGTAGTCGGCTATCTTGTTATCCAACACGTATTTGGAAATTTCTAAGGAGTCGTCTGCCTTGGCACCGCCGAGCACGTATACGCATGGTTTTTCAGGGTTTTCCAACACTCGGCTTAGGGATTTTAGTTCCCGTTCCATTATGCGGCCGGCAACGCTTGGTAGCACAACTGTGAAACCAACAATAGAGGCATGGGCCCTATGGGCTGCAGCGAAAGCGTCATTCACAAAGATGTCGGCTAAGGGGGCTAGGGCTTGGACAAGCTCTGATTTAGCGTGATCTTCTGGTGTGCCCTCCTTTGTTTCGCCTGCAAAATTTCGAACGTTGTCCAAAACTAGAATCTCACCGCTTTTCAGCTCTTTAATGGCTTTTTTGGCCCTCTCTCCGTAAACATCATCCACAAACTTCACCGGTTTGCCTAAGACCTTGCCTAGGATTTCCGCATGTTGTTTTAGTGGTATGAAGTCTGGATCACCTTTTCTGCCTTGGTGGGCTAGCACAACAACTTTTGCGCCTTTTTCCGCCAACTCTTTGATTGTTGTTTCTCCGTGCGCCTTGATCCTTGTGTCATCCAAGACCTTTTTTGTTTCTGGATCCACTGGAGAGTTGAAGTCGACTCTTACAAGGACAACCTTGTTTTTCACGTTCACGTCGTCTAATGTTAAGAACTTAACCATACGCCTACCTCTTTTTTCGTGAACAGAAAAATAAGGGGTTGGTTTGTTTTTAAATTTTAAATCTTGCTTGGTTAGAAACCGGCTTTCTTTCCAATGAGTTCGATGAGTTCAACCATTCTGCAGGAGAAGCCCCACTCGTTGTCGTACCACGCCAGCACCTTGACCAGGTTTCCGCCAACAACCATTGTTGATAAGCCATCAACAACAGCTGAATACGACGTGTGGTTTACATCACTTGAAACTATTGGCTCCTCGGTGTAGGCTAGTATGCCTTTCAATGGTCCTTCAGCTGCCTTCTTGAAGGCTGCGTTAACCTCTTCTTTAGTGACGTCCTTCTCCAAAACCACGGTTAAGTCTGTTATTGAAACGTTTGGAACAGGCACTCTGAGGGCTAAGCCGTCAAGTTTCCCTTTAAGCTCTGGCAGAACCAAGCCTGCGGCGCGAGCCGCTCCCGTGGTTGTTGGGATAATGTTTAGCGCAGCTGCCCTCGCCCTTCTAAGGTCTCTGTGCACGAGGTCTAGGACCCTTTGGTCATTTGTGTAGGCGTGTGCTGTCGTCATGAGTCCGGCTTTAACGCCAAAGTTTTCGTGAAGCACCTTAGCAACCGGAGCCACGCAGTTGGTTGTGCATGAAGCGTTTGACAGAATGTTGTGGTTTTTGTGGTCATACTTGTCGTGGTTTACACCAAGAACTATTGTTATGTCTGGATTTTCAGCGGGAGCGGAAATCAACACTTTTTTGGCCCCTGCCTGAAGATGTTTTGACGCGTTCGCTCGATCCGTGAACAAGCCTGTGGATTCCACAGCCAAATAAACGTCTAAATCTTTCCAGGGCAGCTGAGCTGGATCCTTAACAGACAACACTTTCAACTCTTTGCCATTCACTATTAGACTGTTTTCCGTAGCTTTAACTTCGCCTGGAAAAGGCCCGTGAACTGAGTCGTATTTTAGGAGGTGTGCTAAAGTTTTTGCATCGGTGATGTCGTTCACGGCCACGAAATCTATTTTGGCTTTTCTTTCGATGGCAGCTCTATACAGAAGACGCCCAATTCTTCCAAAACCGTTTATAGCCACTCTTATTGCCATTTAGACCACCACTTTACACCAAATTCGGTATTAATGGTGCACGCTTTCTTAATTAATTTTCCGACTGGAAATAAAAAAGAAGGATTGGGGGTTAGCGGAGTTTCATCAACACCATTTCAGCAGCTAAAACAAGAGGCTCCCAAGTCTCATTTAACGGCGGCGCATAGGCTGTGTCAGCCTTGGCTAGCTCTCGTACAGTCATCTGTTTCTGTATGGCAAATGAAACCGCGTTAATGCGCTGAGTTACCTCTTCACCGCCTATTATTTGGGCTCCAATTATCCGCTGTGACTCCTTTTCAACCACAAGCTTAACCCTTATCGGCAAGGCGCCCGGATAGTAGTCCGCCTTTGTTTTAGACGATACAGTTCCAGTGATTGTTTCTATTCCAGCCCTTTTTGCCGCCGCTTCCGTCAAGCCTGTTGCGCCTATCTGCATATCATACAATTCTGTGACCGCGGATCCTACAACGCCTGGAAATACGGCGTAACCTCCAGCTGCGTTTATCCCGGCGACTTTTCCCTGTCTCACGGCCACTGTTCCAAGCTGTTGGACGGTTGGTCTCTGGGTTACTATGTGGATGGATTCTGCACAGTCGCCGACTGCGTAAACGTCTTTGATGTTTGTCTCCATTCTGGCATTTGTTTTAATGAGCCTTGTCTCACCTAAGGCTATTCCAGCGTCCACGGCAAGCTGAGTGTTTGCCCTTACGCCGAAAGCGCTGACAAAAAGGTCTGCGTTTATCTGTTCACCTCCAGCCATTATGCCAGTAACCTTTTCTGCGCCAAGGAACTCTTCAACAGGTTTGTTTGTCAGGATTCTTATGCCCTTCTGTTCCAGCATTTCTTGAACCATTTTAGCCATGTCCGCGTCAAGCATAGCTGGCAAGACTTGGGGTAACATTTCCACAACAGTCACTTTTAAGCCTCTTTCTTGAAGGGCCACAGCTGTTTCCAATCCTATGAGCCCCGCGCCCATGACGACGGCCGTTTTGGCGCCTTGTCTGATGGCTTGGTCTATGCGCTGTCCATCCTCAATTGTTCTTAAGGGCAAAATTCCTTGTTTTTCTCTTCCCTTTATGGGTGGCGTGAAGGCGCTCGCTCCGGTGGCTATGATGAGGCTGTCGTAGGGAATTTCCTCAGCGTTTCCGTTTTTGTCCACGGTTAAAACCGTCTTTTTGCCCGTGTCGATTTTCGTGACTTTTGTCTCCGTTTTTAGGTTTAGTTTCATCATCTTAAAGTAGCTTGACGGAAAAACTATGAGGTTGTCGAAGCTTGATATGTGGCCACCTATAACAAAAGGCAAGCCGCAGCGAGAGTATCCAGCATATTTCTCGTCAGTTATAAGGGTTATCTCAGCCGTGCGGTCTGTTTTTCGGGCAGCTGAAGCCGCGTCAACGCCTGCCGCATGCGCCCCAATTATTACTATGCGTTTTGGCAAGGGTTATTTCCCTTCTTTAATTAGGCTTTTATGCCATTCAACAGCAGCATTAAAGTCCATAAGGTTTTTGAGTTCAGCCTGCAAGTTTGAGGGCTTTACGATGAGAAGCCAGCCCTTTCCATACGGGTCCTCATTTAAAAGTTCAGGTTTCGACTGGACTTCAGTGTTCACTTCTTCTATTGTTCCGCTTATGGGTGCCACCAGATCGGATACGGCTTTTACGGATTCAACGGTGCCATATGGCTCGTTTTGTTTTATAGTTGTTCCGGGGCTCGGAAGTTCCGCATAAACAATCTCTCTAAGCTGTTTTTGAGCGTAGTCAGTTATGCCAACACGCACCTTGTCGCCTTCGATTTTCACCCATCCAAAATCCTTCGAGTAGTAGAGACCTTCAGGAACCTCGTATCCATCGACTTTAACCACACCACTCCACCTCGCATGTAGTTGTTAATCTACAATGTTTTAAGCTTTAAAATTAACTGTTGATGACACCATTTAAAGACTCGTTGTAACTTGTAAATAGCCACAAGACTTCGCTGCCGGAAAATGGACGCGTAAAACAGTTTAAAGTGCCTACCCCCTCCCCTCTAGTTTTCTCGTATGTCTATAGACTGGTTGTTGGAAAACGTTTAATTAATTGGTTTTGTGTAAAGCTGTGCAGATGGAAGGGTAAAATTTGGGTGAAGAGATAGCAAAACTTCCTCCACAAGTTCAGGAGCGCCTCTTGAGGCTTCAGCAGTTGCAGCAGACTTTACAATCTGTTTTGGCTCAGAAACAGCAGGTAGAACTGGAGTTAACGGAGATTGAGCAAGCCTTAAGCGAGCTGCAGAAAGTCGCCGATGACGCCGTTATCTATAAGTCTATAGGCTCGTTGCTGGTTAAAACTGACAAGGCGAAGGTTACCGCAGACCTAAACGAAAGGAAAGAGCTGTTAAACATGCGGGTTACTGTTTTGGGCAAGCAGGAGGAGCGTTTGCGCAGTCAACTGAAGGAACTGCAAGCTAAGCTTCAGCAGGATTTGGCTCCGATTTCGGGAACACAACAGTAAATGCTTCCCTATAGGGTGGAATCTTGGAAGAGTTTGGTTTGCCAGAGCTGACGCCCGAACAGATTGAAGAATTGTGTTTAGCGGCTGAGGAGGCTGCACGGGAGTACGTCCTATCAAAGGTGTCACCTAAACGTGTGGAAACTTTAAACATAAGCGTCGACGTCGAAACCGAAGAGGGGAAACCCTTAACGTTAACGGTGGAGGTTGAGTTGACGCTTTCACCCCTTATACAGGACTTTGAAACTCAAAAGCTTGCAGAGGAAGCTGTTAAAGAGGCGTTTGCCACGGCTGAAAAATACTTGAGGGAACTGAAGTGTCATTCGCAGAAATAGCCAGAACACTGGATGAACAGAACGCTAAATATGTTGTCCTATTATGCCATCACAACGCGGATCCAGACGCCATATGCTCAGCCTACGCCCTATCAAGCCTAATAAAACATTATAAACCTCAGGCAACAGTAGAAATCGGAGCCGCCCAAGGAATAAGCCGCCTTTCGAAACACATCTTAAAAAGTTTACCCATAACTATTGAAACGGAGCCGAATATTGAGAAGGCAGATGTAATAATGCTTGTGGACACAAACACTGTGCAGCAGCTCGACAACTTGGCTGAGGAGGTAAAAGCTTCGAAAGCTCCTTTAATAGTAGTTGACCACCACGCTGCCCACCCAGAGACCGAGAAAATAGCTAGGCTTTGTATAACGGATGAAACTGCTTCGTCCACGTGTGAAATAGTCTACAATTTTTATAGGCAAACTGGCGTGAAAATTGGTGAAAACGAGGCGAAAGCGCTTTTCCTCGGCATTGCTTTTGACACGCGTCATTTTGTTTTAGCTAATTCTCAAACGTTTAAGGTCATTGCAGAGCTGGTTGACATGGGGGTAAACGCTCAAGAAGCTTTAGCTATGCTATCGCTTCCCATGGATTTTTCCGAAAGAGTGGCGAGACTAAAAGCGTGTAAAAGGGCTAAACTCTTCAAAATAGGTGAGTGGATAGTTGCTCTATCCCATGTGAGCGCCTATCAAGCTTCAGCTGCCCGGGCAATAATAGACTTGGGCGCCCACGTGGCTGTAGTGGCCGGCCAGAAAAACGACAGCCTTGAAGTAAGTCTCCGTTGTACAAAAGAGTTCCATGAGAAAACAGGCATTCACTTGGGTAGAGACGTAGCTAAACCTTTAGGTGAATATCTTCGCGGCATGGGCGGAGGACACGCCACTGCTGCCGGCGTTAACGGTTATGGTGAACTTGAAGCCGGACTTAAAAAGTGCTGGAAGCTTTTGAAGGAGCGGATGGGTCAAACTTAAATTTGGGTAGCTACTCTTAAATGAGAAAAATATTTAGAAATCGTGGAAACCCGTTATGGCAATAATTGAAACAAAAAACCTAACATATACGTATCCGGGCGCCGCTTGGCCTGCAATAGAGGATGTTTCTATAAAAATCGAGAAGGGCGAATTTGTGTTGATCACGGGTCCAAGCGGCTGTGGAAAAACAACCCTATGTAGATGTTTTAATGGGCTTATCCCCCACTTTTACCAAGGTGAATTGAAGGGCGAAATAACCGTTGCCGGTTTAAGAGTTCCGGAAAACCCGGTCTACGAGTTGGCAACCCATGTTGGCATGGTTTTCCAAAACCCTGAAAACCAGCTTTTTGCCTTGTCCGTAGAGAAAGATGTAGCTTTCGGACTGGAAAACCTTGGGTTGCCAAGGGAGGAAATCCGCAAAAGAGTGGATTGGGCACTTCAATTAACTGGTATATATGAGCTGCGGGAACGGGCTCCGACGGAACTTTCGGGCGGACAACAGCAGCGAGTGGCAATAGCATCCGTTTTGGCCATGCAGCCCGAAGTTATAGTTCTGGACGAGCCAACGTCCTTTCTCGATCCTCTCGGAGCCAAGAAAATATTTGAGGTTATTTACGACTTGAACAAGAAGCTTGGGACAACCATAGTACTTGTTGAGCATAGATTGGATTTAACAGCAAAGTATGCCGACCACATCATTATTATGGACAGCGGAAAAGTTGTCTTAGATGGGGAGCCCCACGAGGTTTTAGGTTCCGAGGAAACCCGTCTTATTGGAGTTGGTATCCCAAAAGCCACACGCCTCTACCAGATGTTGAAGGCTGACGGGATAAAGCTGGGTGGGAAAGTGCCCCTTTCATCCGAGGAGATGGCGGAAAAAATTAGGGAGGCTCTTAAGCACCATGATTGAAGTTCAAGACGTCTACTTCACCTATCCAAGCGGCGTAGAAGCATTGAAGGGGGTTTCCCTAACTATTCGAGACGGTGAGTTCGTAGCCATAATGGGTGAGAACGGTGCCGGAAAAACAACTCTCGTGAAGCATTTTAATGGGCTATTGAAGCCAACAAAGGGAAGAGTGCTTGTGGACGGGGTCGAAACTACAAAGGTTAGTGTTGCAACGTTGGCGCGTAAAGTTGGCTTCGTTTTCCAGAATCCAGACCATCAGCTGTTCTGCGAAACCGTTGAGGAGGAAATTGCATTCGCCTTGAAAAACTTTGGATTTAGCCAAGACGTGATAGAAAAGCGTGTTGAGTGGGCGCTTAACTTGTTAGGGCTGTCCCAGTATAGGAAGACATCGCCCTTTATGCTCAGCGGCGGCGAAAGAAAACGCGTAGCCTTAGCTTCCGTACTGGCTTGGGATCCAAAAATACTAATTCTAGATGAACCTACAATTGGGCAGGACTACCAGCAGAAGGAGAAGCTTCGACAGTTCATTTTGCAGATGAACGCCCAAGAAAAAACCGTGATCGTAGTGACCCACGACGTAGAGTTTGTGGCTGAATGCAACCCACGTGTGGTGCTTATGCGAGGCGGCAAAATCGTTGCAGACGGAGAAGCCCGAAAAGTTCTCACAGATCCGGAGGTGCTGGAGCAAGCTTCCCTGGTGCCGCCACAAATAACCCAAATATTCTTAAACCTTTCAGATCTAGGTTTTCCACGTGAAGTGATAGATGTTTACGAGGCTAGGGAAATTCTTCTAAAAACCTTCAGGAGCAGAGAACAATGAGTTTTCTTGATGGACTGCGTTTTAGAAGAGTTAGCTCGCCCATCCATAACCTTGATCCCCGAATAAAATTCATTTACGCGTGCGTCATCTTCGCAGTAGCTATAATCTTCTGGCAACTGCTTCCTCTCGCGGTGCTTTTCGTCATGCAGATCCCCTTTGTACTCGTTGCTGGCGTGAAACGGCAGTGGATCCGCTCCGTAAGGGGAGCGGCTTTCTTAGCCTCAATAATTTTCCTTACAAACTTCATCTTCTCTTTCATGAGTGCTGGCTACGTGGTTACCCTCGCCGCGTTGGAATCCGCCTTAGCCATGACGCTACGTTTTCTGGTTTTGGTGAGCTCCTTTTCCATATTTTTCTTAACAACTTCGCCGGATCATCTGGGACTAGCCTTGGAACAGTCACGGGTGCCTTACGAGTTTTGCTTTGCCTTTACAACGGCAGTGCGCTTCGTTCCAGTTTTAGCCGAAGAAGCCCAAACAATAATGGACGCCCAGAAAGCAAGAGGCTTAGAACTAGAAAGGGGGAACTTCTTGAAAAGAGTTAGAAATTACATTCCAATACTGGTACCGCTAATTGTCAGCGCCATCCGTAGAAGCCTCGAACTGGCTGAGGCCATGGAAGCCAGAGCATGGGGTGCCACCAAAAAGCGCACAAACCTATACGTCTTGAAACTACGCCGCGAAGATTACATTTTTGCGGCTATAACTTTTGGCATATTAGCTGCCGCCATATTCGTCCGATTGTTCTTCTATGTGCCTCGACTGGAAGAACTTTTAGCTGGAACATTTTCACCGTAAGACTTTTAACATAGACATTTGTGTAAAGAGGTTCGCGGAGCCTGAAAAATTGAGATGGTTGAAGGCTGCGGCAGAAGAAATAATTTCCGGAATAAAAAGCGCCATCGAGGAGCTTAACCCAAACGAAGTGGAACGCTTTATCCAACTTCTTCTGTCAGCAAAAGACAAGAAAATCTTTGTTGTAGGCATGGGAAGAAGCGGCTTCGTAGGTAGAGCTTTCGCCCTTCGCCTAATGAATCTGGGCTTTAACGTGTACTTTTTAGGCGAAACCATCACACCAGCCGCCGGAAAAGGAGACGTTTTAATCGCCATATCAGGAACTGGAACGACAAAAATGGTTTTAACAGCAAGCGCCGCCGCAAAAGAAATAGGCGCCACTGTTGTTGCAATAACGTCTTTTCCAGAATCACCCCTAGGACAGATAGCCGACTTAGTTGTTACGGTTAAGGGAAGAACAAAAGCTGGATGGCCCCGCGAAGAGGACTATTTGGCTAGACAGCTCATGGGTGAAAGGGAGCCCTTAACACCCCTTGGTAGCATTTTCGAAAATAACTGTATGGTTTTCCTAGACGGTTTAATAGTAGAGCTTATGCACCGCCTAGGAACAACTGAAGAAGACTTAAGGCGCAGACATGCCACCATAGAGTAGAAGGCTCTTCCGGGAGAGTGAAGAAAATCAGGGCGAAATGGAAAAAGAAGAGAATGCGCAGGCAAAAGAAAAAGAGGCAGAAGAGAAGAGCAAGATACAAGTAACCCCTTTTTTAAGCCATTTTAATGGTTCATGTTGATGTTGTGTTTTTAAGCCTGTTAAAGATTGGACATGCATATAGCTTATTAAGACTTACGATAGTATATTAGTTGAAAGCCCAGCCGAACTCCAAACTGTAAAAGGGAAAACGAATGCCGAAAACTCGTGACAGGACGGAAGCGGCTGAAAAAACAGAATTCGGAGTAGTGTTAGAGGCCAGAGAAAAAAAGCCAGCCGTCTTCAGGGAAGTTTACCCAGTACAAGAGCCTTACGTTTATGCTGCCATAGTGAAGGATCCGGAAACCCAGAAAATCCGCTACGAGGTTATAGAACCAACCCTAACAGGGGAGGAGGAGGAACGCCTAAAAGAGGTAAAAGCCATTTTGATGGAAGAGATAGACGTAAACTTGAAAGCCATAGAAACCAGGGAAAAAGCCGAGGAATACTTGCGAGAAAAAGCCAAGCACGTGATTAAGAAATACCACATAAAAATCCCGCCGGAATCCATTGACAAACTCCTCTACTATCTTACAAGGGATTTTATTGGCTACGGCAAAATCGACCCGCTAATGAAAGACCATATGATTGAAGATATTTCAGCAGATGGTGTAAACATACCCATATATGTTTGGCATAGAACATATGAATCGCTTCCAACAAACATAGTCTTCAAGGACGAGGCGGAACTAAACTCGTTCATAGTTCGCTTGGCATATCTGGCTGGAAAAAACATTTCAATAGCATCCCCAATTTTGGACGCAACACTGCCAGACGGGAGCCGTGTACAGCTAACTTATGGAAACGAGATTACGCGAAGGGGTTCAACCTTCACCATCCGCCGTTTCAGGGTTGATCCCTTAACAATTTCAGATCTCATCGCTTTTAACACACTTTCATCGGAGATGGCTGCATACCTATGGTACATCATAGAAAACCGTGCCTCGGTGCTTGTGGCAGGCGGTATAGCATGTGGAAAAACAACCATGCTAAACTGTCTATCCATGTTTATCAAGCCTGAAATGAAAATCGTAAGCGTTGAAGATACGCAGGAATTGAACCTTCCCCATGAAAACTGGATTCCATCCGTCGTTAGAGAAGGCTTCGGCTACGACAATAAAAGCACCATAACCCTCTTCGACCTTTTAAAGGCTGCTGTGCGGCAAAGGCCAGACTACATAATTGTTGGGGAAATCCGCGGTGAAGAAGCCTACACGCTTTTCCAGGCGATGGCAACGGGACACCTTGGAATGTGCACTATTCACGCTGAATCTGTTGAAGCCGTTATAAACCGTCTTGAGTCTGAGCCCATGAATATTCCTAAACCTCTCATAGCCATGATTGACCTTATAATGGTCATGGCAAGAACAGAAATTGAGGGAAGACCCGTCAGAAGAGCCATCACTGCAACAGAGGTTATAGGGCTTGACGGGAAAACTGGCAACATAATGACAGAGGAAGTTTTCCGCTGGAAACCCAAAATCGACAAGTTCGAGTTTCTGGGTCACAGCACCCTTCTAGAAGAGCACATGAAGAAGATGGATCTAAGCGAAGACGACGTTAGGCAGGAGCTACACCGCAGAAAAACAGTCCTCGAATGGATGGTTAAGAAAGGTATTCGCAGGTATACGGAAGTAGCCAACATAATCCGCGAGTATTACATAAACCCGCAAAGAGTTTTCCAAAGGGCAAGGATGGAACTCAAATGAAAGTTGCAAAGATATCTGAAATGTTTAAAAAGCTCTACAGAAATGCATTCTCACGATTTAAAAGATTTAGCTCAAAGATCAATGCTGGAAAGGGCACGAGCGACGGGGAAAAAGGACGCAACGCGGAGTTTAAGGCTGAAAACCTTTTCTCCACAGCCTATAGGCTTGTCGGCGGAAAAATAGGTCCAATATTACCCCTTTTTCAAGACTTGAGCATGCACTTGCAAAGGGCTGGTATTAAAACCAACTTTATAGCTTATGTTAGCCTAACAGTTTTTTCAGCAGCCTTAGCCGCCCTCGCATCCTTCGCATGCATTCCATGCGTGCTCTTTTTTGTCTTTAACATACCGTTTTTCCCCGCTTTGCTGTTCGGTGTCGGAGGAAGCCTCTTCGCGGTTGCCTTTTCAGTGGTTGGTTTTTATGTTTATCCGGTTTACCGCGCCGACAAAATTAAGCGAGATATAGAGGATGAATTGGCCTTTGCCACGGGTTATATGTCTATTCTTGCAAGTGCTGGTGTTCCGCCTGAGAAAATTTTCCATTCCCTAGCAAATCTTCCAATGCCGCTGGCTGTTTCAGCTGAAGCCAAAAACATTGTTCGCGACATTAATGTTTTTGGAATGGATATAATTTCGGCTTTGGAAAATGCATCTAAGCGGTCGCCGTCCACGCTGTTTCGGGAGATGCTTGAAGGCTTTATTTCAACGATACATTCTGGGAGCAGCCTCGCCGCCTACTTGAGGGAGAAGTCTAAACAACACATGAAGTTGAAAAGGTTAAGCCTCCGAAAGTTTTCAGACACCCTTTCAATTCTTTCAGAGTTCTACGTGGCTCTCCTTGTGACTGGACCATTGTTGTTGATAATTATGCTTGCGGTTATGGCTATGATGGGTGGCGGCAACCTCGGCTTTCTCGGTCCAGACTTGCTTCTTAACATACTAACGTACATTGGGGTTCCCGTGGGCTCAATAATGTTTCTCATAATCTTGGATTCTGTTTCGCCAAAGTGGTAACTATGCCGAAAATAGAGAAAAAAGTTAAACAAATCGTGTGGATCGCGTCGGCTGTGATAGCTTTGGCCATAATCTTTTTTGGCTTTTTCACAGCTTGGGGAAAACCGATTTTTGACGAATTTGTTTTTGCAGCCGTCATAGCCTCCTTCACTCCGCCCACGGTGCTAAACTATGTTGATTATAAGTGGAGAAAGGCTGTAGATGAGCATTTACCAGATCTTTTCAGAAGCATCGTTCAAGCCCAAGAAACCGGCATGACCTTGCCTCGCGCTTTGGAGGAAGCGGCTAAAAGGGATTTTGGGCCATTAACTGCTGAGCTGCAAAAGATGACAGTTCAGATTTCTTGGGGTATGACCCTTGAGGAGGCTTTAGTGGCTTTTGCAAAACGTGCCAACACGGTTCTTGTGCAAAGGACTGTTCCCCTCATTATTGAGGCAAACCGTTCAGGTGGACACGTAGAGAAAGTCTTTGATCCTATGGGCAAATTTGTTCAGTCGACGTTGCTGCTTCACAGGGAGAGGCGGAACCGGACGCGCCCATACATTGCTATAATCTATGTGGCTTTCTTTGTCTTTATATTCACCATCATATTGCTGTTCAAATCCTTCTTTGTAGACATGCAAGGCTTGCCGCTGCTCGGTGCAGCCATAATGGCGCCTGAAGAGGTTAAACGGCTATTCTTTCACTTAACGGTTATCCAAGCCTTCTTCGGCGGTCTAGTGGCTGGCAAAATGGGAGAAGGCACAATAAACGCTGGATTAAAGCACAGCTTAGCGCTGATGATCTGCGGCTACATAGCCCTAAAACTCTTCCTATAGGAGGGCTGGCAAGCATGCACATGTTTTTGAGGCTCCTCAAGGACAAGCGGGCTATAAGCCCCGTGCTAAGCAATCTCCTACTCATGGTTGTGGCTGTAGCCGCTATGTCAATAGCCGCCGCCACTACTTATGTCGTTACGGCGAACCTTAGAGAGGTCATGGGTGAACGCTTCATTGTAGAGGATGTTTGGTTCAACAATGAAACGGGAGTTAACCAAATAAGCGTGTACATTCGCAACACGGGAAAAGTTTCAATCACTATATCAGCAGTCTACATAAACAACACCCCAACGTACTCCTTTGCAAGACTTGATCTGGGATTGGGCAGCCACGGATGGCTAAACATAACATACCCGTGGGAAAGCGGCAGCGCATATCGCATAAAAATTGTAACTTTAAGGGGGAACAGCCTTGAAGACTATTATAAGGCGCCTTAAAAGCGAAAAACGTGGATTAAGCAATGTCCTAGTTGTAATGCTAAGCCTAATCCTAATAACAGTGATTGTCGCGAACGTGGTTTTATGGAGCTACCAAATGAGCCAGTTAGACATCGAAAGAATGCATGAATCAGTAAGAATAACAAATGCAAGCCGTTCAACCCGTTCAAAATGGTTCACAGCTCAACATGAGTTCTCAATAATAAAGGGAACCAACATAAACGGCTCCTACATTGACACAAAAGCCATAAACGGCTTTTACGAAACCTTTAGAGAAGAAGCCCAGATCATCCCCCGCTACTTTTACCCATCAGCCTATAACTTATTGGGCGGCACAAGCCTCATTTCGGGTTCATTGTCAGACTTGCAAAGCAATAATGATGTTTATATGACTTTCGGGAGTTATGCTGAAGTAGAGGAGAATTTCGTTGATCAACAAAGCAATGTAGACGGCTCCATTGACATTGGAATGCACAGCAACTTTGACGGTTTGAAGGCAAGAGATAACACCTTTGACACTTTAACAGAAGCAGCTACGTCCTGGATTCCCACTTATACCACCATAACTTTCGATTCAGCTAATAGTGTAGAACTGCCTTCTGCAGCAACCAGCATGTCTTGGACTCATACCACTGGGACGGGAGATAACAGAATCCTTTTGGTCAGCATCGGTGTGTTTAGTCGTGCAGGTACTCCTGCAACGGTTACAAGCATAACTTATGGCGGTACAGCATTAACGCTTTTAGCCACAGACGTTTACACCACAAACCCACAAGTCAGAAGCTATCTCTATTACCTTCTGAACCCACCTTCAGGCACACGCACGATTTCCGTTCAATTTTCTGCTTCAACACTTGCAATCGGGGGAAGTGTAACATATTTTGGTGTGAATCAGACAAGCCCATTTCAAGCTAGTGGAACTTCAAAAGGAGCCGGCACCACACCGTCGATCAGTTTAACAGCCACAGGAAGCTACAACAAAGTTTTCTACGCTAGCCTAATGTCGTATAGAATCTCCGCACCTTCTCAATATACTATCACGGAAGGAAGTGGGCAAACAAACAGATGGCAAGGGATAGCTTATACATATAAAGGTAGAGGAAGCGAGAAAACTGTTACTAGCGGTTCCGTATCCATGAGTTGGACCCTAAGTAGGACAGCAAGTTTTGTTTGTTTAGGCGCTATTCTGGTTCCAGCGTTAGTTTCTGTTCCTTCTGATTATAGGCTTGACCTAGAGGTTCAATGGACAAACGTGGATTATACGAAAAGCAACAAACAACTGTGCATCTACACTGGTGCACTTGACTCTGAAATCCTACGTGTTGACGTGTGGACTGGCTCATCATGGGCTCCTTTGATAAATGCTTTAAGCGTAGGATGGAACAATGTCTCAGTTTCAGATTATCTAACATCAAACACGTTCACGGTAAGGTTTAAAGACGAAATACCGGACGAAACGAGGAGCAGTTGGCAAATAGACTGCGCCTTAATACTTCTGCGGGAAGACCAAATTCAAATTGAGTTTACAGGAAACTTAGATGCTCAAAACTGTACAGAGCTTATTTGGACGATTGACTGCTCCTCCACCATAGGCTCGGTTAATGTCACATTTCAGCTCTTTGATTACGAAGCGGGTGATTTTTCCGTCAGTGGGGATGGATGTATAACCGCCACGGTGGGAATGGAGGATATAACCCTTAGCCAGACAATAAGAGCAAACATCACACGCTTTATTGACGTTAACGGAGACTGGAAAATGAGAATAACTGGAAAAGCTGCGTCATTATTCAACCTTAAAATAGACTTAATTGAGCTTAAAGCAGCCTCTCCAAGCAATTATCGTCTCGAGTTACAGAATCTTTTCAAGTTGGACTTGTCGGCGTATCCTCTAGACTACATCTATGGTTTGGAGATAATGGTAAGATACACTGTTTCAGAAGCTGCTGAACGATGGTTTATAAAAGCGTATGATTGGAGCGCCGAGAGTTTCAGCGACGAAGGCTTTAACGTTACCATGGGAAACCAACCAATAGCCAACAAGTGGAACAACTACACCATAAGCATAAACTTGAATTGGACACGTTACGTAAGGGGTGACGGTGCTGTCCAAATAGTGCTTTACGATGAAGGTGTAGGTGAAAGCCAAACATTCCTATATGTCGACTTTGTGGGCGTCCGTATTATACTCAATGGCATACGCTTAGACATGAAAAACAGTGGAGCCACAACAGCCCACATAGTCTCAATTTGGATTATCAATGCAACACATCACATGCGTTACGATGCAGACTTCTTTATAAATCCAGGAGAAAGCGCAACCTACATAAGGATTGACATTGCTCCTCCAGCAGGCGACTTCATAATTAAAGTTGTCACTGAAAGGGGCAACGTAAACACTTTCTAGGCTCTCACTTTTTGCCTAATTTGTCCTTGAGAGCCTTCATCACTTCTTTGGCGTCTTTGGCT
>Ga0105163_1000976_pt1 | contig 15754 bp, 19 predicted proteins | sample JNZ110809AmetaG_FD_81531 | JGI IMG/M metagenome (GOLD analysis project Ga0105163, IMG submission 81531) | Hot spring microbial communities from Jinze hot spring, China to study Microbial Dark Matter (Phase II) - JNZ 110809A | ecosystem: Environmental > Aquatic > Thermal springs > Hot (42-90C) >... | reverse complement strand
TAATCTTCACGCTGCACGCGCTTGAGCGCATAAAGCACCGAAAAATCAATAGAGATGAAGTTGCCGCCTGCATAATAAACCCCGATAAAATTGAGAGAGCTGGGGAGATAATGAGAGCGATAAGGAAGATTAACGGTCAGGTTTTAGTGGCCTACTACAGACATGAAGACGAAAACATTATTATCATAACGGCCTACAAAAGTTCTAGAATACATGAGTATCTGAGACAATAATAGTGTCAGAAGTTGAGCGGCAACTGAGGGTTAGAGGGCAAAAGCTGGGAAGGGCTAGTTAAAAAGTCCGCTTGCGCTATTTCTTTCTATACATTATGCGGTTAGGATAAGAAGGCGATTACCTCAGCCTTTCATGGAATCAACAGTGTAGCCCTCAGGTAGCAAAGAGAGCATCCTAACAGAAGAGTTTTCAATTCTCTTTGCAAGGCTCATATGCCCATTATGATGAAACCGCTTAGTAAATTGCTTTTAATTCTCTTTATGGGATTCCAGGAAGCCTCATGGACGGGGCTTAGGCTCTCTAAGTAGTCTATACCATTTCATTATATCCGCTTTCACACTAAACTCTGTACGTGAAGATTTAAAAGGAGAGGCTATGTGCAGGGCTCCAGAACTAGGGGTATTGGAGCCGGGGACGGGATTTGAACCCATGTCAGCGGGTCTGCAGCCCGCCGCCTAACCGCTCGGCCACCCCGGCTTACCTTCTTGTTTTCCGCAAGAATTATTTTTTGGATTCTCTGGCATAATAATTTTTCTGAACCTATTTTCGGTTATTTTACGGTGCACCAGCTATTGATGGCTCGAAGACTTTTCTGATGAAGTCTAGGAGATATTCTATTTGGTTTGCTAGTATTCCCGCCGCTAACATTGTTAGTCCTAGGAGAAGGATTAGTAGGGCGATTATTCGCTTCTCCTCGATCTTCATGATATTCCCACCTATATCATTTTCATTATTTGCGCATGTAGAACACCGCATATCTCAAACACTGCCTCTGGGTGGACGTAGCCTTTCTCAATCGCCTTCTCGACTATGTTTCGTCCGCATAGATTAACTATTGTCGCCTTCTCAATCAACTCTAAGGCGTTCTCCACCGTTGTCTTATAGCCATTATAAAATTCCTCTTTAACCTCGAAGATAACCCCGTCCTTCCTAAACGTCTTTCCAAGTATATCTGTGTCGCACACCGCTAGTAGGGTGTGCCGCCCCCACCTAATAATCTTAACATATACTTCCAATTTCTCTTCCTTCTTCCCCAATTACTCTTATATGCGTCTAACCGGCGATTTAGCCCCGCAAGCCTCGCACACTAGAAAATTAAGCCTCTTCTCCTTAATAATTTTCGTATCAGGCCTCTTGCAGATCGGGCATATGACGAACTCCTCCATGTAGCGCCTAATGAGCCTATCAAAATCTTCGCTCTCGAATTTTCCTTGGAAAACAGCCCTCGAGCCCTCGATTGCGCCTGAGGTCGCCATCTCCTTCGATAAGTATCTTAAGACATGCACCGGATCCCTATTCAAGACATCACATATATCCTTGAAGTTGTTTAGAAATGTCCTTGAACCAAAGGTTACGGAGGAAGCCCTAGGCACTTCAAGCCTCTCACGCTTGAAGACCCCGGATGGGAGCTGCTTATATGCCTCGTCCAGCATCTCCTCATATTTTAGATCCAATCTCCTCCGCTCCTAACCGCTCACTAAATTTATCTCTGAAGAAGCCTAAAAATCTACCTGAAAGCCTTTAGGTGAAAAATTTATAATTGTGGGCGTTATCCTTAAGATGGAATAAGCCTATGAAGAAATTTGAGAACTTCAGCGAATGGTTCGATGAAATACTTTTTAACGCTGACATACTTGACAATAGGTATCCGGTTAAAGGCTTCGCCGTATATAAAGCGTGGGGCTTCAAAATAATCAAAAATATAGTTGAGATCCTTGAGCGGAAGCTCGATGAAACAGGGCATGTTCCAATGCTCTTCCCAGTAGTTATACCTGAAGATGCCTTCGCAAAGGAATCCGAGCATATTAAAGGCTTTAGCTCAGAGGTTTTTTGGATCACGCATGCTGGTGACAGAGAGCTTGATAAAAGGCTGCTTTTAAGGCCGACCTCTGAGACAGCAATGTACCCCATGTTCGCCTTATGGATAAGGTCTCACGCAGACCTACCTCTCAAGGTTTACCAGAGCGTCGCGGTCTACAGGTATGAAACCAAGGCCACTAGACCGCTCCTTAGGATGAGGGAGTTCCTCTGGAACGAGGCTCATACGGCCCATAGATCGTGGGAGGAAGCCGAGAAGCAGGTTATGGAGGCAATAGAGATCTACAATTATGTTTTTAAGCGCTTAGGTTTAAGCTACCTTGTTTTGAGAAGGCCGGACTTCGATAAGTTTGCGGGGGCAGTTTACTCTATAGCGTTTGACGCGTGGAATCCGGATGGGAGAGTGAATCAAATAGGCACTGTACATAATCTCGGCGAAAACTTCGCTAAAGCCTTCGAAATAACGTATGAGGATGTCAACGGCGTACATAGAAATGTTTTCCAGACGTGCTACGGCTTCGGTTTAAGCCGCGTCATAGCTGCCATCATAGCTCAGCATAGCGATGATCACGGTCTTATTCTGCCTCCGGACATCGCGCCAATCCAAGTGGTTATAGTCCCAATACTGTATAAAGAGACCGCAGGCGAAGTGAACGCTTACGCGAAGGAAGTCTATGAGGTGATTAAGTCCAGCGGTATAAGGGTGCATTTAGATGAGACTGAAGACAAAACCCCTGGAGAAAAATTCTATTATTGGGAGATGTTCGGCGTGCCGGTTAGAGTTGAGGTTGGGCCTAGAGATCAAAGAGAGAGGAAGGTGACTCTTGTTAGGAGAGTTGACTTAAAGAGGACGGTTGTCTCCTTAGAGGAGGCTGTCACCGCAATAAAAAGTCTCTTCACTGAAATAATGAGGATTCTTGAAGAGAGAAGCAATTCAACCCTAAAAGAGTTTATTGTGGATGCTTGCGATCAATCCGCGCTTGGTGAAATAGTTAAATTGAACAGGAAGATCGCCAGGGTCTGCTGGTGTGAGAGCGTTGAGTGCGCTGAAAAGATAAGAGAGGTCTCCGGTGGAGAGATAAGGGGTTATAGGGTTGATGTTGAGGAGAAGCCTGAGAAGCCGTGCGTGATATGCGGTCGCGAGGCGAAGAGAGTTGTATATGTGGCGAGGGCATATTAGGGCAAATCTTGATCCTGACTTGGAGGCTTAATCCATTTGAACATAATAGTTCTTATGAAGCAGGTTCCCGAGATCGAGAAGGTTCGGTTTGACCCAGAGAAAGGACGCCTCGACAGAAGCTCAGCTGGGGCTACAACAAATCCGTTCGATTTAAATGCTCTTGAAGCAGCGGTCCAGATAAAAGAGAAGATTGGGGGCGTAGTAACCGCGGTGAGCATGGGTCCAATGAAGGCTGAGGAGATGCTTAGGGATGCGATTGCGAGGGGGGCTGATAGGGCAATATTATTGTCGGATGAGATGTTCGCAGGCGCAGACACTCTGGCAACAGCCTACACTCTTTCTGCGGCAATAAGGAAGATCGGCTCATTCGACCTAGTAATCTGCGGCGAGAAGACCGTTGACGGGGATACTGCCCAAGTTGGACCTGAAGTCGCCGAGTTCCTAAATATACCCCACGTAGCTTTCGTTGAGGAGATCCTGCATGTGGATAGTTGCAGCATTACTGTTAAAGCTAGAATGGAGCGAAGCAGCTATATTATCAGACTTAGTTTACCAGCCTTAATAACGGTGACGAAGGATGTGAATAATCCGCGTTTGCCGACTTTAAGGGATAAGTTGAGGGCGATGCGTACGCCTATAACGATCTGGGGGTACAAGGATTTAGCCGAGGTTGCAGATCCACGCTATTTCGGCTTTGAAGGTTCGCCTACACGTGTAGTTAAAGTTTATACTCCAACAGCCGAGAGGAGGCGTGGGCAAATGATATCTGGGCAGCCTGAGGAAATAGCTCAAAAGATCGTTCAAGTTCTCCTCGAAAATAAGGTTCTGTGAGGGGGTTAAATATGCTTAGTGAATGCGGCGTTCTCGTTTTCGCCGAGCAGGAGGACGGTAAAATACATGGCGTAACATATGAGCTGCTCGGTAAAGGTAGGGAGCTTGCGGATAGACTTAAAAAATCTCTGTGCGCTGTTCTCCTAGGATATGGTCTTATGAATGAGGCGAAAGAGTTGATTTATTATGGGGCGGATAAGGTTTACCTCATTGACCACCCTTCTCTTAGGGAATTTGACGTAATCAGGTATAAGCACAATATTGTTAAAATCGTTAATGAAGTGAAGCCGGACATCTTTCTAATAGGCGCTACAAGGATTGGTAGGAGCCTTGCGCCTAGAGTGGCAGCAGCTCTGAAAACTGGCTTAACCGCGGACTGCGTTGACCTAGATCTCGATGATGATGGAAACCTTCTCCAGATTAGACCAGCGTTCAGCGGCAATATTATGGCGCAGATAAAAACTAGAACTAAACCTCAGATGGCGACCGTCAGATACAGGGTTATGAAGCCTTTAAACAGGGATCCATGTAGAAGGGGCGAAGTAATAGTTAGGGAAGCTGAGGTCCCGGAAGGAACGGGAATAGAGATTCTGGATAAAGTTGAGATTAAGGGTGTAAATATCTCTGAAGCGGACATTATCGTGGCGGCTGGCAGGGGGTTAAAGAGCCCAGAAGACTTTAAGCTCCTGCAAGAGCTGGCTTCGCTTTTAGGCGGAGTATTGGGTTCAAGCAGACCCCTAGTAGACTCAGGTTGGATAGGTAAGGAGCATCAGGTTGGGTTCAGCGGCAATGTTGTTAAACCGAAAGTCTACATGGCTTTCGGCATATCCGGCGCCCCTCAACACCTGTTTGGTATGAGAGACTCGGACATAATTATCGCCGTTAACAAGGATCCATCTGCGCCAATAATAGGTGTCTCAGACTACTATGTTGTGGGAGATTTATATGAAGTAATTCCCCCATTAATTAATGAGATTAAAAGGATGAAGGGGTTAGTTAAATGATGCCTTCCAGCACTTTGAATACTGTCATCGAGGATTTAAAGGGGATAGTTGGCGAGAGGTGGGTTATAACCCAAAGGGAGCTTATGGAGAGCTACCTGAGGGATGAGACACCTGACCCCGTTAGACCTAAACCCGCTGAAAACCTAGTGCTCGTCAAACCCTCCTCGACGGAGGAAGTTTCACTAATACTTAAAATTGCCAATGATGGGAGGATTCCTGTTTTCCCCGTCGGTGGAAGAACGGGGCTGGTCGGCGGGTCTGTTCCAACAGAGCCGGGCATAATACTTTCACTTGAGCGCATGAACAGGATTGAGGTGGATCGCGACAACCTTATGGCTGTCGCCGAAGCCGGAGCTACATTGGGCGAATTAATTAAGGCTGCGGAGGACGCCGGGCTATTTTTCCCGCCCCATCCGGGGGATGAGGGCGCTCAGATTGGGGGGCTGATAGCGACGAACGCTGGTGGGGCTAGAGCCATAAAGTACGGTGTTATGAGGAATTACGTTAGGGGTTTGGAAGTCGTCCTTCCAACCAGTGAGGTTTTATGGCTGGGCGGCAAGACTCTGAAGAATAATGTCGGATATGACCTCATGCAGCTGATTATTGGAAGCGAGGGAACCCTCTGCGTCATAACGAAGGCGGTGATAAGGCTTTTTCCAAAAAGCAAGTGCATGGTTACGCTAGTTATTCCATTCAATAAGCGCTCCGATGCTTTAAAATCTGTTCCAGCAATATTGAGGTCGGGCGTAATGCCTCTGGCAGTAGAGTACGTCCAGATAAATGAGGTGTTGGAGGCAGCTAGGCACTTAAATGAGAGCTGGCCAGTTCAGAGAGGCTTCGCGCAGCTAATAATAATTCTAGACGGGATGAGCCAAGAGGAGGTTTTAGGGGCATGTGAAGAAATATCGAAGATATGCGAAGCTAACAACGCTTTAGACATATTCCTTGCAGAGACATCTGAAGAGCAGAGTAGGATTCTGAGGATAAGGAGCAACATTTACACTGCGCTTAAGCCAAACATGGTAGATATTCTGGACGTGACTGTTCCCCCGAGCCGCCTAGAGGAATTAATGGATGAGGTTGATGCGATAGGCTCGAAATACGGCGTGTATTTGCCAGCTTACGGTCATGCTGGCGACGGAAACCTCCATGTTCATATAATGAAGGATGTTGGAAACGAGCATGTGGCGAAGAAAATAAAGGATGAAATTTACGAGGAAGCTATACGGTTAGGCGGCACTATAACCGGCGAACATGGTCTCGGAAAAATAAGGCTTGAAAATCTACAAATGGTTCTAAGTGAAAAGCACCTCGACCTCTTAAGGAGCATAAAGAGGGTGTTTGATCCAAACAATATCCTTAATCCACGCGGCCTATAGCAGGAAGGGGTTTGATCTCCGCTCTACACCAATAGTTGTGCTCTCACCGTGTCCTGGATACACTACCGTCTCATCTGGTAGGGCCAAAATTTTCTCTCTTATGGAGAGCAATAGGTCTCTACATGAAGAGCCTGGGAAATCGGCTCTACCTATGGACCCAGCGAATAAAGAATCCCCTGTAAACACAGCCCCCAAATCCCTACAGTAAAGCGATATGCTTCCAGGCGTATGTCCCGGGGTGTGGAGAACTTTAAGCTTTATGTGTCCAACCTCTATTTCCTCCTCTCCCCGGAGAACTATGTCGGGTGGGGGAGAAACCACATTTAATCCAAGCATAAGGGAGAGGTTTTTCGCCGGATCTATTAGCATCTCAGCGTCTTTACAATGTGCTGCTAGGATTGCTCCCGTAGCCCTTTTAATGCTGGTGTTGCCGCTTATGTGATCCGCGTGCCCATGCGTGTTAACTATGTATTTGATGCGCAGTCTATTCTTTCTGATTTCACTAAGAATCCGACGCATCTCATCTCCAGTGAATCCTGGATCTATTATGAGCGATTCCCGCGTCTCTTCACAGATAACTATATAGCAATTTGTGTATAGGAAGCCCACTGTTAAAGATATTATCGGCAAACACCCGCCTCCTGCATCAATAATATTTTATTTTAATGTAACTCTAACTTAAGATTGAACTAAAATATGTGTGGGGGAAAGTTTAAAAGCATCCTTGTCTCTTTCTTAAGAGAGAGGTTCAGGGATAAAAGGCAGGTGGAGAGGGAAATCGTGATAGAGTTCTGCCCCAACTGTGGAACTAGGCTAGTTATGAAGCGCAAAAAGGATTCGAAGGAAGCTTTCCTCTCATGCCAGAAATGCGGCTATGAGAGGCCGGTAGAGACCCCCATCTTCTCCCCCTCAAGAAGGGTTCCCGAGATTAAACCCGAAGATAACATCGTTGTGATCGGAGAGAAGGAGCAAAAGCTAAAAACCCTTCCAGTGATCACGATTGAATGCCCCAAATGCGGAAATAATCTGGCATATGTCTGGCAGGTTCAAACCAGAGGGGCGGATGAGTCGTCAACCCAATTCTTTAGATGCACTAAGTGCAGCTACACATTTAGAGAATACTCCTAATATATGTCTCTGTCTCTTTCAGTTTCTCTCCGAATTGAAAGGATACCTTAGCGGTAATAATGCCGCCTCTTAAATATGCTGCGCCTCAACGGCTCGGAAGCCTATTGATCGAAAACGCTATAAATAAATATAAATTAATAGAAATAAATTATGAGGTTCTGATGTCTCATTGCCACTTGCTAGATAAATATGTGCTCAAACTTCTTCCAGAAGATTTAGATAACCTATTAATGCTGGATGTCGGCTGCGGCCGCGGAGGGTGGGGGCAGATTTTAAGGGCTAAAAAGAGGGGTTTTCCACGCTTAATCGGAATAGATGTTTGGAGACCTCACCTAGAGAATTTATGCAGGACTAAAGTCTACAGCGATCTTATAGCCGTGAATGCCCCAAACCTTCCGCTTAAAGACAAGTGTGTAGATATAATCTTGGCATGTGAAATTTTAGAGCATCTGACTAAAGATGCGGGTTACGCGCTTCTAGCGGAGTTGGAGAGGGTTTGTAGGAAAATAATAATAATTTCAACACCGTTAAATTGGCCCCAAGGAGAGATTTATGGAAACCCGTATGAGAGGCATGTTAGTGAATGGAGGGCTGAAGACCTAGCCCGCCTCGGCTACAATGTGCACATTATTAGTGTTGAGCATTCTTCATGGGCAGCTGGCATCGCGAATAGGGTGAGAGGGCTTTTATTCAGGATCCCCCGCAACGCTCAAATTATACTGGCTTATAAGCTGTTGGAGCATTAAGGCAGCTTTCCCTCAAACGCTCAGCGGCGGATGAATTATCATAAGCGGTAATAAAGTTTGCATACTACGAATAAAATTCCTGCATTAATCTCCCGATATTTTAAGCGGTTTTGTTTAATTGGAGGATTTAGAGCGCGATTTTACCCCGTCTCCACTAAGCTCATTCTAGGTAATAAGGTTATTAAGTGAGTGCAAAATAATTTAAGATAGTAAGGCAGTTGCTTAGGCGCGGAGGTACCCTGTTGTTCAGAATTAGGGTTTCAGATACAAAAACATTTAAGAATGTTTTGGATGCGCTGTCCACCATTATAGATGAAGCAACATTCACGATAGGTCCAGATGGAATAAGACTTAGGGCTATGGATCCCTCACGTGTAGCGATGGTTGACTGGGAGATGAAGAAGACCAGCTTTGATGAATACGAGGCTGCAGAGGACTCTAAAATATGCATTAACCTAAATGAGCTTAGAAAGCTGCTTAAAAGAGCCGGCAAAGACGACGTTATAGAGCTCTCCCTAAACGAGGAGACCGGGCAGCTCCTAGTTAAAATAAGGGGCCGATATACGCGCACGTTTTCGCTACCAATACTGGAGGCGAGCGAGGAGGAGGTTCCTGAGCCAAAATTGACGTTTAACGCGAAGGTGACGCTTACTGCCAGCGACTTCTACGATACTTTGAGGGACGTTGAGTTGGTTAGTGACAGCGTTAGGATTGAGACCGATGGCGAAAGATTTATAATGAACGCTAAGGGCGATGTCGCTGGGGCTGAAATAGAGATAAAGAAGGGCGATGATACGTTGATATCTATGGAGGCTAAGGAGCCCTCGAGAGCCACGTTTAGCCTAAGCTACCTGACAGACATTGTTAAGGCGGCTTCAGACACATCCGACATAGTTACGCTTGAATTCTCAACGGATATGCCATTACGCCTCGATTTCAGGCAGCGCTATGATGGTAAACTAGTGTACTTGCTGGCGCCTAGGGTGGAAGTCGAATAGCGTTGAAGCGAGCTTACAGGTGTGGCACCTATAAAGTGGCTGCTCCTCCTAAAACATGGAGGGGAAAATAATACTTACACTAAGCGATTTGGCGAAGTATCCGTTTATGCCTGAAGCCGTTGATGAAGTAAGGAAACTGGATTTTAGAATAGAGCATCTTTTAGAACCTGATTATAGACCTGTGCTCGAAAGGGCTGAGAAGAGAATAATTGAGGCTTTAACGACAAACCCGCCTGAAGTAAGCTACGATCCACGCGCATATAGCGAAGACATAGAGATGCTCTCCTTTCCAGTCGCAATAGTTTTGGTTGCTGCCCTTGCTAACGACTACATTAAGAGGAGATACGCTTTAGCGGAGGCTAGGAGAGCCTATAGTATTCTTAGGGCAGAAAGGGAGGAGAAGATCATTGAGATAGCTGCCAGATTCGGTTGGAGAATAAGAGTATTGAACGAGCAAATCGGCTTCACAAAATTCGATTTCGCCCTAAATTTCATAGATTACTTAAAGAATGCAACGTTATTCCACGAGAAAGAATGGAAGCTAGTTAACAGGCTAGTCCATAATGGGGAAGTATATTTATCCAAGCAGGATGTTGCGCGGCTACTCCAAGAGGAGATAAGGCGCTATGTCGAGTCTAAAATAGATTTAAGCGTCAGCTCGAAGCTTCCTGAAGAAATATTGAGGCTCGTGGAGAATCTTAAGCAGATATGTTCGGAGAGAATTAAGGAGTCGCCGCTTGAAACGGTTCCGTCGGGCGTGATTAATGATGCTTTCCCACCATGTATGAGAGAGCTTTATGGGGCGATTAAAGCCGGACGGCATGTATCCCATATCGGCCGCTTCGCGCTGACATCCTTTCTCGTAAATATAGGGATGAGCCCGGACGCGATAATCGATTTGTTCCGAAAACTATCGGACTTTAATGAGAGGATAACCCGATACCAGATTGAGCATATTGCCGGTGAGAGGGGCTCAAGGACTAAGTATGCTCCGCCTAAATGCGACACATTACGTACCCATGGGCTCTGTCTCGGCTCTGACGATTTATGTAGGAGGGTTAAGCATCCATTAACCTACTATCTTAGGAGAGCAAGGTCTTTTAAGGCGGAAGAAAAAGAAAAAATTGATGAGTTAAAGAAGGGTGAAAATGAGTAGCTTAACGTTTATCCGCGGAGCTTTCTCCGCGTTCTATAATGAGAATATTGATAGGGTTGAGATACCGAAATCTATCGAGAGTAGGGAGTTCGGCTTCACGCTGTTTAAAGAGGGCGTTATGGTTAGGCATAAAGGGTTTATGAATCCCGAAGACCTTAAAGAATTTATTAAGAGAAATGTTCCTTCAAACGTCTATTATTCGGCAGCCTATTACAGCGTTCCAGAAGCCAAGATGGATGAGAAGGGGTGGCTTGGCTCAGACCTATTCTTCGACATAGACGCAGACCATATACCGACTAAATGCGATAAGAAGCATGATACTTGGATATGTAAGGGATGCGGCTTGAAGGGCAGGGGGGAGACCCCGGAAAAATGCCCCTCATGCGGAGGCGAAAGCTTCGACGAGAGGACTTGGCCTTGTGAAGTATGCCTGGAGACCGCGAGGAGCGAGACAATAAAGCTAGTGGACATGCTGATGGATGATTTGGGCTTCTCACCTAAAGAGATAAAGTGCTCTTTTAGTGGGCATAGGGGCTACCATGTTCAGGTTGAGAGTGAGGAAGTCCTCAACCTCGATTCGAACGCTAGGAAAGAGATAGTTGACTATGTGACTGGAACAGGCATAGATGCATCTTCTCATGGGCTTGAGGAGATAAGAAGTGGGAAAACAAGCTTTATCGTTGGCCCAAGCTTAAACGATGCGGGATGGCGTGGGCGTGCGGCTAGAGGCGTGTACGAGTTTCTTCTAACAGCTACGGAGGCGGATTTGAAGAAGCTTGGATTAAAGAGGAAAGTTGTTGAGAGGATTCTGGCTAACAGGGATGAAATTTTAAAGAGCTGGAAGATAAATGGTCCATGGAACATGATTGAGGGTTTAGGGCTGGAAGGCTGGCGTGAGATTATCCATCATAGCGTTACGTTCCAGTCCGCTAAAATCGACACCGTCGTCACAGTTGACGTCCATAGGCTTATACGCTTACCGGGAACATTGCATGGGAAGACCGGCTTACTTAAAACTTCTTTTCCTGTAAGCAGGATTGAGGACTTTGATCCGCTTAAAGAGGCTTTAGCGTTCAGAGGCGGAGAGGTCAAAGTGTATATTGATGAGGCCCCCGCCTTTAGGCTTGGGGATGAGGTTTTCGGGCCATTCGAGAAGCAGGAGGCTACATTGCCCCTTCCAGCAGCCATCTTCCTTCTATGTAAGAATGCCGCTAGAGTGGTTGATTAACATGTATGATGAGCTTTTCGAGTTTTGGAGGAAGGAGAGGGGGAACGCTGGCTTACAGAGCTTGCCGAAAGACTTCTATGCGCGCTTAGCCGACTACGTAAGAAGGATCCGCGAGGAGAGGCGTATGATGGATGAGGAGAGCGTGAGGGGTAAATTGCTGCGGATTGAGGAGGAAAATGTTAGAAGAATGATTCACGATTTAATCCGCGTAAGGCATGAAAAGATTTTACGTCTAGTCATCAGCGGTGACATAGTGCCGCTGACAGCGTTAACCGAGGAGGAAGAAGGCTTATACAGCAGCTTATCGATGTATGCGGAAGCGTACAGAAGTCTGCTAGAGGATGTTGTGCAGGGGCGGAGGCCGAGAAAAATCAGCCGAGAGGGGGCTAAAGGCTTCCTTGTCGTCCGCATAGTTAGGGAGATCCCCCAAATAGTTGGGGTTGACATGAAGATATATGGGCCGTTTAAACCCGAAGATATAGCTACGCTTCCAGAGGAAAACGCTAGGGCTTTAATAAAGCAGGGCGCCGCCGTGGAGGTGAGCGTCCAATAAAGGATGGGTTAACGGTAGCCTTTGGCTTTAGGGGTGTTCATGAATGGTTTTCAATCTCAGGACCCCCCTCTCTGAGAGCGATATACGCAAGCTACATATCGGCGACATAGTCTACATCACTGGAACCCTAGTTACGGCTCGCGACGCGGCGCATAAGAGAATTCATCAGTATCTGGCGGAATCTAAAAAGATCCCTTTTAACCTTGAGGGTTTAGCGCTCTTTCACTGCGGCCCCTTAGCAAAGAGGGTCGATAACGGATGGATTATATTGGCTGCTGGACCTACGACAAGTATGCGTATGGAGGCATTTGAGCACGAAGTCATTAGGAAACTTGGTGTTAGGTTGATAATAGGTAAGGGTGGGATGGGGGAGATGACAAGGAGAGCTATGGTGGAGTGTGGCGCAGCATACGCGATGTTTACGGGTGGGGCAGCTGTTTTAGCTGCGAAATACGTTAAGAGGGTTATAGATGTTTTATGGATGGATTTAGGTATGCCTGAAGCCGTCTGGCTCCTCGAGGTTGAAAACTTCGGCCCACTAATAGTAGCCATGGATCCTCACGGGGGCAACCTTTTCGAAAATGTCGTTAAGGAAGCGGAGAAAAGGAAGGCTGAGATACTAAGAGGCTTCGGCGGGTCTATCGGCTAAAAACCCCTTTCGCTTTGAGGATTAGGAGAAACGCGGTAAATATTAGGCTGGAATACGCGAGCAGCGCCGCTAGGGGGGCAAAGTAGGCTATTAGCAGAGCCGCCAGCAAAATAAAATGCCTCCACTCGACAAATATTCTTTCGCCGCTGACCCCAACCCTATAAATTAGGTTGGCGATGTCCCTGAATGGCTTCAGAAAAATGTTGTTGGGGTCGATCCCCCTTATAGCTCTCTCAACTTCGCTTATAAGCGGCCAATATGCGTAAAGATCTGGTATATTGAAGCCGAGCGCGTTAAGTTTGTCCACTATGCTCTTGTTTGCGGCAACGCTTAAGTAATAGCAGAGCGCCGCATTATCCCTGACCATTCTCCCACCCAAAACCTTAAAGAACCTAGCATAGTAATTTAAGCCACCGTTCTCTTCGGCTAGTCTGCTGACAACATAGTACGCCGCCGCGTAAAGTGTGCTTAAATCTCTCGGTGCGCGTGAAGGCGTCCAGTCAAGGAGGAAACTCAGATCTCCCCCATATGTGGATATTAAATGTTTAACCCCCTCCTCAATCTCTTCTTTAATCATTTTTGCGCCTTCGTAGCCCAGTTCCCCCGCTATCTCCACGCTGATGTACTGAGCCATCCCCTCATGGAACCATAGGAGATTTTGGGGAGATGTTCCAGCCTTCCAGAGAAAGTGGTGTATTAGCTCGTGCAGCGCTATAACCTCCAGGTAGCCTTCAACATACCTTGTAAAGATAATGTTCACGTATATGTCGCCTAGATTTCTGCCTGAAAAGGGAACGTATCCCCCAATAGACATGAGGGAATTGAAGTCGGGGACGAAAAACCTTACGGTTACGCCTTTCCCACCCGGGGTCGAATATTCCTCGAGCGTTGTGTTAAATAAGTCGGTTAGCCTACTATACGTTAAATTATAAAGGTTTAAAATCTTCCAAGCGTAAGGTTCATAGCGCTTAACGGTGTTAAACCTGAAGGCTCCGCTCTCAAGTATTATTGGGCTAGGCTCCTCATCGACGGCTCTGAAGCCTATTTGTATGCGTAGAAGGTTTTCGGCTACCGGTATTCTCCTAAAGAAGACGAAGCTTGAATTAGATAGCGCTTTATCCGGGCCATAGAGGTCTCTCCCTATTATAAGAGCCTTATTTAAATCAGCCTTAAATTTCGCTGGAAAAATGACGGCAGCTTCAAACTCGCATCCACTTCTAAAACCTATCTGCGGCGAATAAAATATACCGTATATTGATTCTGTTTCAACAACCATGGCGGCTAAAGAAAAATTATATTCAACTATAATCTCAACCCCGTCTCCATCAGAGATAAACTGGAGCTCTAACACCTTATAAAAATAGTATTGGGATCCGGCGTATTTCTCTGGTTCTCCGAGAATCCACCCATAAACCCTCCCCCTAACCGTGTAATTTAACCATTTAGAGAACCTCGGCACAAAGATCCAGAATGATCCGTTCGCTAAATTGGCATGAAACCTTATCCTGACAAGCGCATCCCCCTCCTCATCAACTATAAAATCGTATCTAAGGTATTCAGAGCTCTGCTTGTATCCCGGAGCTGCATCGAGAAGTGAAGCGTACGGGGGGATAAATGTGCCCGATAAGAGAACCAAGACGATTATACGCGCGAGCAGAAGCATGTATCTCATGTAAAAGTCTCCTACAAAGATTTTAAGGTGGAAGGGAAAATATTAAGGTTTATCTATGCATGATATATCACGAACGCATCAACTAGCTTTATATAGGGGTAACAGCAAAGTTTATATCGGAAAAATACTATCAAAAGTTTTGCTGAAAAGTGAGGCATGCACCCCCTCAACATTGGTTGAGGGGGGAAGGGTGAAAGTGGGAGCTAACCTCTCACGATGATCGCCACGCATAGGCCCAACGTCAAACAGACGCTGAATCCGAGTAGACCCGACACGCCGACGCCGCCTGGTGGATGGCTCGGCTTGGGCGCCGAGGAAGGGCGCAGCAAGCTGCGATAAGCCCCGGGGAGGCGCATGCAGCCTTCGATCCGGGGATCCCCGAATGGGACCTCCTACTATAGGGGTGATAAGCCCCTATAGTGCTCCCACCTCCCCTCGGGGAGGGGGAGCGGGAACCCCCCGAACGGAAACATCTTAGTAGGGGGAGGAAGAGAAACCAACAGGGATCCCCTGAGTAGGGGCGACCGAAAGGGGGAGAGCCCAAACCAAACCCTGCAGGGAAACCTGCGGGGGATGTGGTGTTGTTGGGGCCCGGCTAACACTCCTCCTCGGTGAAGCCGAAGTGGCCTGGAACGGCCCGCCGTAGAGGGTGATAGCCCCGTAGGCGTAAGCCGAGAGGAGTTATGGGGCCGGTGACCCAGAGTACCGTACCCCGGTTTGGGTGCGGGAATCAGGGAGTCATCAACTTCCAAGGCTAAACACGTCCCAAGACCGATAGCGAACAAGTACGGTGACGGAAAGCTGAAAAGCACCCCGGAAGGGGGGTGAAAAGAGCCTGAAACCAGGCGGCTACAGGAACGTGCGCGGCCTGAAAGGGTAGATCCCTCCCAAAGTCGACTGCGGCGACGCAGGAGACGAGGGAGGGGGACCAAGGTCGCGCGTTCCGTCTAGAAACACGGGCCGGGGAGTTCACGGCCGTGGCGAGCTTAAGGGTTTAAAGCCCGTAGGCGCAAGGAAACTGACATGCGCGCAGCCAGCCCCTGCGGCTGGTGAGGCGCGGGGTCTGAAAGGGCCCGGAGTCACGGCCGTGAAGCTAGAAACCGGGCGATCTAGGCCGGGGCAGGGCGAAGCCGGGCGAAAGCCCGGTGGAGGCCCGTAAGGGGTGCTGACGTGCAATT
>Ga0105163_1000974_pt1 | contig 15794 bp, 17 predicted proteins | sample JNZ110809AmetaG_FD_81531 | JGI IMG/M metagenome (GOLD analysis project Ga0105163, IMG submission 81531) | Hot spring microbial communities from Jinze hot spring, China to study Microbial Dark Matter (Phase II) - JNZ 110809A | ecosystem: Environmental > Aquatic > Thermal springs > Hot (42-90C) >... | reverse complement strand
GTTGTTGGCGGCGGGCCTGCGGGTCTCGTGGCGGCGAGGGAGCTGGCCTCTTCAGGTTTCGAGGTGACCGTCTTCGAGGAGGACGAGGTCATCGGCAGGCCCGAGCACTGCGCAGGCCTCTACAGCGTCTCTGGTCTCCGCCGGATCGCGGGACTTGAGAGGAGGTTCCTTCTGAATGCGATCAGAGGGGCAGTCTTCACGTCCGTCAGGGGGAGTACGTTCGAGCTCAGGTTCCCCCATCCCGTGGCCGTGGTCGCCGACAGGGAGGAGCTCGACAGGCACCTCGCCGAGCAGGCCCTTTCAGCGGGGGCCGAGATCCGCCTCGGCACCGGGGTCGTGGGAGTCAGGAGGGGCATGAGGCACTCCGTGGTGACGAAGGAAGGGTCGTCCGAGTTCGATGCGGTGATCGTGGCAGAGGGGATGTCGCGCAGGCTCACCCGGTCCCTCTTCGGAGACCCCTTCGGAAGGCCACCGCTCCCGATAGCGCAGTTCCTGATCAGTCACCACGGCCTCGAGCGCGACAAGGTCTACGTCTGGTTCGAGCGGTACCTCGACGAGTACTTCTCGTATGCCGTCCCGATCGACGAGGAGCTGGCGCGCGTCGGCCTGGCCTGCAGGAGGAACGTGATGGAGCTCGCCCGGAGGTTCCTGAAGGAGAGGTTTCCGGAGGCCAGGGTCCTGGGCCACTACGTCCACTCGATATGGCTCGACGGCCCGGCCAGCGTGGGGCTCGACGGAAGCGTCGTCCTCGTGGGAGACTGTGCGGGCCAGAACAAGCCTCTCACGGGAGGAGGCGTCGTGGTCGGAGGCCTTTGCGCTCTGGCAGCGGCGCGCCACGTAGCGGTGCTCCTGAACGAGGTAAGGGACGGCACCTACCGGAGGCTCGTCAGGGGGATCTACAGGGACCTGAACTGGACCAAGAGGTTCAGGGACTGGGCCTCCAGGAGGATCGACCCGTCAGACGTCGTGGAGCTCGCTGCCGAGGCCGGTCTCGATGACGTGCTGAGGAGGGTCGGAGACATGGACATGCACTTCCGGACGCTGCTCATGTCCCTCCCTAACCCACGGGGCCTGATGTTCCTCGCGGGCCTCATCCGGTCGCTGCTGCTCTAACCCCTGGCCTCTATCGGCACGTACCTCTGTCCCGGCTCGGGTCCGGTGTACAGGTGGAGGGGCCTGATGAGCCTGTTGTCCTTCCAGTACTCGAGGACGTGCGCCACCCACCCGACGACCCTGCTGACCGCGAAGACCGCTGTGAAGTACCCGGGAGGTATGCCTATCGCGGTGTAGACGATCGGCGTCCAGAAGTCCACGTTGGGGAATAGGCCCCTCGAGGAAAGCTTCTCGATGGCAGCCTGCTCGAGCCTGACCGCGATCTCGTACAGGGTCTTCACGCGCCCACCCGCCAGCTCCGCGGCCCTAGCGGCCATCGCCTTCACGTACTTCGCCCTCGGGTCGTAGATCTTGTAGACCCTGTGGCCGAAGCCCATCACCCTCCTCTTCTCAGCGAGCGTCCTCTCCAGCCAGCTCTCAACCCTGTCCGGATCGCCGATCTCCACGAACTGGTAGTATGCAGCCTCGGCAGCGCCGCCGTGGAGGGGGCCCTTCAGCGTCATCAGACCGGTGACGATCGAGGAGTAGACGTCGCTCAGCGTGGAGGCCGTAACGACCGCACCGAAGGTCGAGGCGGGGACGCCGTGCTCCGCGTGGAGGATCAGGATGTCGTCGAGGAACTCCACCTGGTACTGCTCCGGTCTCTTGGAGGTGACGAGGTAGATCAGGTTCCCTGCGATCCCCAGCTCGGGCTGCGACTCGATCGGCTCCTCCCCCCTCTGGACCCTGATCGTGTTCCCCAGGACAGAGCCGGCCTTGGCCACCGCTTTGATCGCGTGCTCCATCTGGTCCTTCGCCTGCGGCGGGTCCTTCGACGCGAAGAGGTAGAAGGCCGCCAGCGCGTCCATCGGGCCCGTTCGCTTCGCGGCGTACTGGACGTCCCTCTTCTCCTCCGGGGTGAGCTCCATCTCGGACCTGAGCTTCGTCAGGAACCCCTCGAACTCTGACCTGCGGGGAAGCCTGCCGTTCAGGAGGAGGTAGGAGACCTCCTCGTAGCTGCTCTTCTCCGCCAGCTCCTCCACGTCATATCCCACGTAGTACAACTTCCCGTGCTCGGTGTCGATCAGGCAGAGCGAGCTCTCGAGGACGTAAACGCCCTCGAGCCCCTTATGCACTCGTTGAGCTGCCTCCATGCATATTGTAAAATGCGTCCCCCTCTTTTAAATTTAGTCCGACGGTTCGACGGGAGACCGAAAAGAAAGATTCGGCCTGCAGCGCTGACGGTCGGAGCGATCGAACCCTGCGGGGTTGGGGTTTCGAGCTCACAACGCGAAGTGGGAGGTGATCCGCGATAGGTCGTCGAGATCCGGGAGCCTCCAGGCCAGCCCGTGCAGCTCCTCCGCCCTCTCACGGCCGAGGACTGGCGATGCAAGCCTGAGGAACTTCTCCGAGAGCTGCCGGTCGGTCATCGGGTTCCTGAAGTGTCCGGACGGGTAGATCACCTCCTCTGTGACGGTCCTGCCGTCGGAGGTCCTCACGCTCACCCTGTTGGGCACCGCCTCGGGGTAGATCTCGTCGTACCTCGGGTCGACCTCGACCCTCGTCCGGGACATGAGCTCGAGGAGCCTGGGATCGCTCAGCTTGTCGGGCGTGTACGAGTCCGTCCATATGTCGCCGTCGAGCAGCGTCCTGACGGTTATGTAAGGCAGGCTGTGGTCGGCGGTCTCCCTCGTCCTCGGCCTCCACTTCTCCGGGTCCTTCGCGATGATCTTGTGGGAGACGGTGAAGGTAGCGATCTCGATCGACTCGATCGCCGCGCTTCCGATCCTCTCCTTGATCCTGATGGCAGCCTCGACCGCAGACATGGAGTGGTACTCGACGGGCCACCTCTTGATGCTGGTCCTCAGGAGCCTGAAGGGTTCGCCGTCAACCCCTCCCAGCCTCGGCAGCTGGTGCATCCCGCCCGCAACGACCCTCCAGAAGCCCATCTCGCCCTCGAAGATCGGTGAGGGACCGGTCATGCCGTTGGACGCGAGGAGGGCCGCGAAGACCCCGTGTCTAGAGGCGTTCGCTGCCGCACAGCCCTTCCACATGCTGAGCTCCCCGGCCCTCGTCTGCCTCAGCGCAGCCGCGTTGACACCGGCGATGTTCACCGCCTGCTCCGCCCTCTCCGGATCGAGCCCCAGGAGCCTCGAGGCCCCCGCGGCCGCGCCGATCGCGATGTAAGCGACGTGATCGTACCCCCTGTCCCTCAGGGTGGCCGTGTCCGCGAGCGCCAGTGCCACCTCGTAAGCCACCGCGATGGAGGCGATCAGGTCACGGCCGGTCGCGCCGAGGGCCTCGGCCAGCGCGAGGAGCCCGGGTATCATGTCGCTCGGGTGAAGGGCCTCCCTCGAGAGGTACGTGTCGTTGAAGTCGAGGTACCTGACGGCGACCCCGTTGACGAACGCGGCCCAGTCGGGTGAGGATTTCGTTTTCGAGCCGAAGAGGGATGAGGGCCCGCCCGAAGCGAACCTCTCCGCGGCCTTTCTCGCGGCCTCGAGCGGCTCGGAGCCGTGGGAGCCGTACATCACCCCGAGCGAGTCGACGAACCTCCGAACGACCTCCCGCACGACCTGTTCCGGCAGGTCCCGGAAGCTCAGAGACGACGAGTACTCGGCGATCAGGCGCGCAGCGGTCCTCACCAAGTCGGATTCACCGCGTTCCTCGCAATTCCCATCAACAGATCAACCCTCCTCCCTCGTAGGCCTTGAGCCCGCGTGGGCACCAGCTGTGACGTCGATCCTCGAGATGGCCCTGAGGACTGCCCTGCCTACCCTCTCGACGTGGCCCTTGAGCTCCTCGGCGTGGTGCATCGGAACGTGCTCCACGAGGTTGTCGCTCACCAGAAGTGCCGCACCCGACTTGACGCCGCGCATCATGCAGATCCCGAATACCGTGGCGCACTCCATCTCCACGGAGATGTACCCGCGGCCGACCCACTTCCTGACGAACTCGGGGTCCTCGGCGTAGAAGGCGTCGCTAGAGAAGACCGGCCCGATGAAGTGCCTTATGCCTTCCCGCTCGAGCTCCTCGACCGTCGCCCTCAGGACGTCGAAGGAGGGCACCGGGGTTATCCTGGCGTCAGGGATGTACTGGAGCAACGGGCCGCTGACGTACGCCGCTCCGGTGGGAACCACCACGTCGCCTATCCTCATCCCCGGGAGGAAGGCCCCTGTGGTCCCGAGCCTGAAGATCAGCCTCGATCCAAGCATGATCAGCTCCTCGACGATCCCCGCAGCTGACGAGCCGCCGACCCCGTGGGTCGCAACGGTGACCGGTACGCCGCCGAACCTGCCGGTGTAGGTCAGGAAGCCCCTGCTCTCGTTCACCAGCCTGGCGTCCTCCAGAAGCCCCGCCAGCTGCCTCGCCCTCGCGGGATCCCCCACCACGATCGAGCGCTCGGCGATCTCCCCTGGTTTAGCCCTGATGAAGACCGGCTCCGGCACGCGGCCCGTCCCCCGCTGGGCCTTTTGAGCTTTCCCCCCAGCCTGAACTGAACGGATCGGTCGAAGGTTCCGACCCCGCTGATTCTTACCGGCATGGGAACGCGGCCACGGAATCACTTTTATTAGGGGTAGTTGCGGACTCGTCCCAGCGATGAAGGTCAGGATCGTGCCGGCGGTTGGTGGAGGGCCCCCTTTGGAGATAGACGTTCCTCCCTCAACGACCATCGGGGCGATCAAGCTCAGGGTCTGCGCGATGAAGAAGCTCAGGCCCGACGACACCCGTCTCACCTACAAGAACAGGGCCCTCAGCGACACTGAAACGCTCGAGTCGGCCGGGGTCTCCGACGGCGACAAGCTAGTCCTCGTGACCAGGACCGTCGGGGGCTGAGCGGTTGCAGAGGGAGGTCCAGGAGCAGATCGGCTTCATGCCGGAGCCCCTCTGGTTCAAGAGGATAGCGCTGGAGTACCAGCTGATCAGGAACTACGAGCCCACCTTCGACGCCGTCGAGGGCGACCTCACCCATTACAGAGGCGTCATAGTGGGGACGGGCTACTACGAGGGCGGATTCTTCCTGGTGGAGATCTTCCTGGACCGCACCTTCCCCTACACGCCTCCCAGGGTGGTCTGGCACACCAGGATCTGGCACCCCAACTTCACCGATGAATCGCCAGCGAGGATCTGTGAGTCGATCCTGACGAAGGACTGGCACCCCAACACCAACGTGATAGCGGTGATCGAGGCGCTGAAGAACCTCCTCTCCAACCCCAACCCCGACGACCCGCTCAACGCCTGGGCGGCCTACGAGATGAAGAACTCCTTCCACACCTTCATCGCAAGGGTCAGGCAGTACATCGAGCTGTACGCGTCCCCGGAGAAGGTGCTGAGGCAAGGGTAGCGTCTTGAGCGCAGGGAGCGAGCTGAGCGAGCGCTACGACCGCCAGATGCGGATCTCCGGATGGAACCAGGATCTGGTCAGCGGAGCCTCCGTGCTGATCGCCGGCGTCGGCGCCCTCGGCTGCGAGGTCGCCAAGAACCTCGCCCTCTCCGGCGTCGGCAGGATAGTCCTGGTGGATCGGGACGTCGTGGAGCTCAGCAACCTGAACAGGCAGATGCTCTTCGACGAGTCCGACATAGGGAGGAAGAAGGCGGAGGCTGGCGCCGAGAAGCTGAGGGCCATGAACCCCCACATCAGGATCGAGGCCTACCCCTCAGACCTGAGGGACCTCCCCGCGGAGCTCTTCGCCTCGGTCGACGTGATCTGCTCGTGCCTCGACAGCTGGGGCATCAGGAGGTGGCTCAACTCCGTCGCGGTCCTGAACAACAAACCCCTCGTCGACGGCGGCATAGAGGGCATGGTCGGGAACGTGCAGGTCGTGATTCCGGGCAGAACCGCGTGCCTCGAGTGCCACGGGACCACCCTCATCCCGCAGGAGGAGAGGATGGCCGAGTGCACGCTCCGACGGAGGAGGCCGGAGGAGCTGATCGAGGACCTCAAAGCTCAGGGCCTCGAGATCTCCCGTGAGCAGGCGGAGGCCCTCTTCAGGCACAACCTGAAGACCGTCTTCGACCTGAAGTACACGCCACCCGAGTCGGTCCCAGACGGAGAGGTCAGGTCGCTCCTCGAGTCCATCAGGGAGAAGCTTAAGCCGAGGATGCCGGCAGTCCAGAGCGTCTCGTCCGTGATCGCCGGGATCGTCTCGACCGAGGTGCTGAAGATAATCCACCGCGGGTCCATCGGTAGACCCATGAGGGGCCTGCTGGTCTACGACGCCTCCAACTCGAGGTTCACGAGGGTGCCTCTGAAGAGGATGGAGAACTGCATAGTCTGCGGCCAGGTGGACGCCTCACCGCCCGAGGTCACCCTGGAGGACGGCGCCACCGTTTACAGGCTCAAGGAGGTGATAGCGGAGAGGTTCGGCTTCCCGGACGCGGAGGTGATCCACGGTACCCGCGTGCTCGGGGAGGACGCGCCGCTCTCCTCCGTCCTCGGGCCGTCCGGGGAAGGGCTCCTGTACGTTGTCACGACGAGGAGGTACGAGCCTCTTCCCATCGTCGTCAAGCTCAGGGCACCGGGAGACCGGTAGTGCTTCGGGAAAGGACAAAAGGACGCATGCCCTCTGTTCCCGGGTAGGAGGATGGCGTCGGACGAGGAGGGAGCTGGCAGGTCCCAGGAGCTCGCGGAGCTGAAGTCCTGGCTTGAGAGGAGGATCTCGGAGCTCTCGGCAGAGCTGGAGAGGCTGCGCGCGGTCATGAGGTACGTCGACGAGCTCCTCGCCGAGTCGAGCTTCAGGAGGGCCGACTCCCTGGTCACGAGGAGAGCGACCGAGGAGGTGAGAGCGCCGCATCCGGAGGAGAGGCCGTCCCTGAGGACGATCAGGAGCAGATCCGGAACCGCACTGGCCACCCTCACCTACACGCAGGACGTCGCCAGGTTCGTGCTGAACCCTGACATCGTGGTTACGAAGGACCACAGGCCCTTCGCATCGTTCCTGCTGAAGAAGGTCCTCGAGGGCTACGTCAACCAGGACATGGAGCTGGTGAGCAGGGGCCTGCTCGACGCGAACCTCGCTTTCAGCTACGAGGTGGTCTACGAGGGCGAGAGGGTCAAGGAGATCGAGGTGAGGAACTACCGGGAGGAGGCGAGGTTGAGGGAGATCATCAACGCCGTCCGTTGGACGCTCGAGACCGCGCTTGCCTGATCGCTCCTCCTCCGATCAAGCCTGCGACTGGCTCCCAACAGAGACGTCCTCGGCCGGTCTCCAGACGTCCCTCAGGCGGTCCATCAGCGTCCTCCTGAGCCTGACCGTAACGTTCCTCGAGACCTCGATCATCTCGTCGAGGAGGGACTCCGGTATCAGGCCCGGCGAGTCCTTCTGGATGGCCGCCAGCTCGTCGTCCGTTCCCCACCCTATCACGATCGAGGCGTCCAGCGCCGGCTCCTCAAGCGCCGTCGGGTCCACGATCACCTTGTCCCTGAGGATCCCGATCATCGCCGCGGTCGGGAGCTTCACCAGCGGAAGCGGCACCCTCTCGCCAGCGACCTTCGTGACCACCCCGTTCTGGACCTCGTACCTCTGGACCCTTGCCGATGCGAGGGCAGCGGTGGCCGCCAGAACCGCAGGCGCGAAGTAGTCGCCGTCGAAGTCGAGGACGTAGACGTCGACGTAGACGACTCCCACCTTCTGACCCGGGACGTAGACCAGCTGGTCCAGCCGGAGTGCCTGTGACTCCCTGATGCACCTGTCGACGAACCTGGAGAGTTCTATTGCGTTCTCGTCCGGAGGCCCCGGCTCGAAGGTCCTCGACGCGAGGGGTAGGAGCTCCGCGTTGACCGTCAGGTTCCCCTTGTCAGGCGTGTCGGGGTAAGGCGACCCCAGATCGTACTTCACACCAGCGACGACCCTCGTCTTCCCGAGCGTGACCATCGCCGAGCCCTCGGCCTTCTCGACCACGTTCAGCTCCACCGAGACGGGCCTGTGCTGGAGGAGGCCCCTGCCGTCGATCCGTCTGCCTTGGAGCAGCAGCTCGTACAGCTTCCTCTGCAGGATCTGCGTCGGGTAGGGCTTCTCGCCGAGCCGGAAGACGCTCAACTCAATCGGTCACCTCTCCGTAGGCCGCGAACCTCTTCTGGAGCGCCTTCTTCTGGGCCTCGTAGAGGACCTCTATCCCCTTCTTGGCCATACGCATGGCCTCCGAGAACTCCTCCCTCGTGAGCCGGCCGTTTAGCTGGAGCAGCACGATCGAGTTTATCGAGGGAGCCATCCCAACCGGCAGGTCGGCCTCGCAGTTCTTGTCCTCCTCCTCGCTCAGGTCCAGGACCAGCCTACCGGCAACCTTACCCACGGCGACGCCCGCAACGAGATCGGCCATAGGAATCCCAGCGTCGGCCAGCGCCAGAGAGCCGGCCGTGAGCCCTGCGGTCCTGGTTCCTGCGTCGGCCTGGATCACCTCCACGAAGACCTCGCTCATCGACCTCGGGTACTCCTCCAGGAACAGGACGCTCTCCAGGGCCTCCCTGATGACCTTCGAGAGCTCGTGCTCCCTCCTCGTCATCCCAGGGGCCTTCCTCTCGGAGACGCTGAAGGTCGCCATGTGGTACCTGCACTGGAGGATGGCCCTGTGGGGCTGCGCGATATGCCTCGGATGCGCCTCCTTCGGGCCGTAAACCGCGGCGTAGATCTTGGTCTTCCCCATCTCGATGTAGGCGGAGCCGTCGGCGTTCTCCAGGACCCCGACCTCCATCCTGAAGGGCCTCAGCTCGTCGGGCTTCCTGCCGTCGACGCGGGTACCGTCCTCCCTGATGAGCAATGCCTTCTCCATCACTCCTCCACCAGCTCCTCCCAAAGCGCCCTCCTCAAGACCCCCATCACCTTCTCCTTAAGGCCCTCGAGCGTCGGCTCGGTATCGACCAGCCTGATCGCCGATGCGGCCGCGAACTCGTTCTTCGTCGACGGCCCGACGATCGCGATGTAGCCGTTCATGCCGATGTAGAGCTTGCACTGGGACTCGCGCTCGATGGTCTCTTGGAGCTCCCTGTCCCGCACCAGCAACCTCGGTACCCTCGTGGGCGACATGGTGACGATGAAACCCCGGGTTATCCTGTGGGCGTCCTTTCCTCCCTTCAGCATCACGCCCTTCACCCCCGCGAAGGCGATGGCCGTGTAGATCACGTCGCCTATCGTGACCTGGGACTCCTTGCCGGACTTTTTCGCTTTCTTGGCCCTGAGGATGCCGGTTATGCCCCAGCCGAGGTCGAGCTCGTAATAACTCGGCTTGATGTCGACGACGATCCCTATCACCCGGTCGTTCTCCCTCGGCTTGTAGGGCCCCCTGGCCGGAATCACCTCAGCCTTCTGACCCCTGATCCTCACCATGCCCGCAACGGCCGAGCGGACCAGACCTCCGTGGACGTAGGTGAACCTACCTGCCTTGGTCCTCTCGTCCGTCAGCGGCTGCCCTGGCAGGACGAAGTCCTTGTCGTTCACCAGCTCGGTCAAAGTTCGCACCTTCCTATATCACGAACGCCATGTTCATTAATGAATCGGTTCCCCTCGGTCAGAGGGCCCTGACGTCACCCTTCCCCGAGGTTATCTTCATCACGCGCTCGGTGATCTCCGCCAGAAGCCCGGCAGGCGCCTCGACCTGGCAGACCCAGGTGCCGTCGCCCTTCCACTCCTCCCTGCTCAGCTTACCGATGCCCCTCAGGTATGACGCGACCCTCGGCTGGAACTCCCCTGGGACACGGACCTCGAAGACCCTCAACGCGATCTTGATGGGGAGCACCGGCCTCAACCTCTCGATCACCTTCCCCACCTGGTCGGAGGGCTCCGCGAACGGGTCGATCTGGACGCCCACCTCCTCCATCGCGAGCTCGATCCGCTGCGGCGGTATCGGGGCGTTGGTCCTCGGGTCGACCGCGTTCCTCGAGATCAGGTCGATGATCTTCCGCCTCTTCTCCTCGATCAGTGCCCTCCTCTGCTCAGCCGTCACCTGGAGGTCTCCCTCCTTGAGGATCACGATGGCTATCTGGTAGGGGTCGGTGGTCCCGAAGGCCTTCCTCAGCTCCTCCTCCTTGGCCCTGATCCCCTTCTTAGCGTCCCTGAAGACCTCCGGGTAGACGAGGACCTTCTGGGAGGGCTGGGCCTGACCGAGCTTGATCTTCAGGGCCAGGTCCGGCTCCACCAGGACCTCGAAGGTCGTCCCCTTCCTGCTGATCCTGGCCACCGTGTACTGCTGCGGCATCCCACCCTGCAACCTCTTCCGAACCTAAATGCCTTGTCTGGGAGGCGGTAACAGGAAGGGGTGGGGATTCACGGTATTTTGGTGAGGGCCGATCCCGTTGAGGCAGGCGATGAAGATCAGGGTCGCGGTGCTGGAGCTGGAGAGGTGCCAGCCTGACAAATGCGGTACGCCCTGCATAGCCTTCTGCCCGCCGGTGAGGAACGGCATCGAGGCGATAGCGCTCGGACCCAACGGGTTCCCCTACGTGAACGAGGAGCTCTGCATCGGCTGCGGCATCTGCGTCGCCAAGTGCCCCTTCGAGGTCATCACGATCGTCAATTTGCCATCGGAGCTCGGCGAGGACCTGGTCCACCAGTACGGCGTCAACGCGTTCAGGCTTTACAGGCTCCCGCACGTCCAGAGGGGGAAGGTGGTGGGCGTCCTGGGCAGGAACGGGACCGGGAAGTCGACCGCCTTCAGGATCCTCTCCGGCCAGCTCGTCCCCAACTTCGGCGACCTCGAGGGGAGGAAGGGGTGGGAGGAGGCGAACCTCAGGTTCAGGGGTACCGTCCTACAAGACTACTTCAAGGCCCTCGGCTCGGGGAAGATCAGAGTCTCCCTCAAGCCGCAGCAGATCGAGCTCCTCTCGAGGGCCGTTCGGGGGAAGGTGAGGGAACTCCTGAGCAGGGCTGCCTCCGGAGGCGACTTCACCAGGGTGGCCGAGGAGCTGGACCTGGTCCACCTGCTGAACAGGGACGTCTCGGTGCTCAGCGGAGGGGAGCTGCAGCGCCTCGTGATCGCCGCCACCATCCTGAGGGGAGGAGACGTCCTCATCTTCGACGAGCCCACCAGCTTCCTCGACGTCCACCAGCGCTTCCGCGTCGCCTCGGTGATCAGGTCCCTCGTCAGCGAGGAGAGGGCGGTCCTCGTCTCGGACCACGACCTGGCCTTCATGGACTACGTATCTGACTCGGTCTTCGTGCTGTACGGCGAGCCCTCGGTCTACGGCATAGTCTCGGGACCGTACGGCGCCAGGGAGGGGATCAACTGCTACCTCGAGGGTTACCTGCCCCTGGACAACGTGAGGTTCAGGAACTTCCGGATCGCCTTCCAGGTGAAGGGTCCGGAGGAGAGGGCGGAGGAGACCGGAGCTCCTGGGCTGTACTGGCCGGCGATGACCAAGACCTTCGAGGGCTTCAGGCTCTCGGTCCCGGAGGGATCCATCCCGAGGGGTGAGGTGCTCGCGGTCCTGGGCCCCAACGGCATCGGCAAGACAACCTTCGTGAAGCTCCTCGCGGGTCAGCTCGAGGACGACAGCGGCCTGAGGCTCGATTACGCATCGGTGAGCTACAAGCCCCAGCACCCGGTCCCGAGGCCAGAGACCGTCGAGGAGGTACTCCGGAACGCGGCGGGTGAGAGGTTCGAGGGCGAGTTCGTCCAGTCGGAGCTGATCAGGCCCCTCAGGCTGGAGAAGCTGATGGAGAGGAGGCTCGACGAGCTCAGCGGCGGAGAGCTCCAGAAGGTCTCGATCGTGGAGGCCCTCTCGAGGCAGGCGGACATCTACTTGCTGGACGAGCCGAGCGCGTTCCTCGACGTGGAGGAGCGCTACGTCATCGCCAGGACGATACGGAGGATAGCAGCGGACCTGAGGGCGCACATCGTCCTTGTAGAGCACGACCTGATGCTGGTGGACTTCGCCGCGACGAGGGTGATGGTCTTCACCGGCAGACCCGGGATCGAGGGGAGGGCGCTGCCGCCGATGGACCTGAGGTCCGGCTTCAACGCGCTCCTCAGGGAATTGGGCATCACCTTCAGGAGGGACCACGAGACCAAGAGGCCGAGGGTCAACAAGCCCGGCTCGAGGCTGGACAGGATCCAGAAGGAGACGGGAGAGTACTACTATCTGGCCGCCTGAGAACCCCTCGATCCACTCCGGTTGGGACCCTTCCTCGATCTCCTGTCAGCGAGTATCACGTACCGCCTCGGGTACGATATCTCGATGCCCTGGCGCTGGAACTCTTGCTTGATCTGGTACAGCAGCTCCTTGGAGAGCTCGAACGCGGTGGCCTGATCCTTCGCCCTCACGAGCAGCCTGAGGCGAACCCCGGATTCGCCGAGCTCCATCACGTGGACCGCAGGGAGGCCCGGCGTCGGCAGCGCCAACGGGTGCTTCTCCGCAAGCTCCTTCATGATCGCCATCGCCTTGTCCAGGTCGCTCTCGTAGGAGACGTCCACGAAGACCGGGACTAGCATAGTTGGGTCCACTATCGAGTAATTTGCGATGACCTCGTTCTGGAATATCGCGTTCGGAACCACCAGCCTCCTGTTGTCCCAGGTCCTGAGGACGGAGTGGAAGAGCCTGATGTCCTCGACGAAGCAGAACTCGTTCCTGAACATCACGGCATCGCCTATCCTGAAGGGCCTCGTGACCGCTATCATCAGTCCCGAGATCAGGTTCGAGAGGGTCGACTGAGCTGCGAGACCGATCACGATCGACGCGAACCCGGCCGCGATGAGGGAGGATGCCGCAATCCCGATGGCCTCCGGGAAGGTAACCAGCAGGACCGCGACGATCCCGAGGATCCCGAGGAAGACCACGACGGCCCTCCTGAGGAAGGTGATGGCCGTGAGGAAGCTCCTGTCGCCCTCCGCGCTCGATATCACGTGGTGGAGCACCAGGTCGACCGCCGCGGCTACTACATAGACCACGAGGACACCGGATATCAGGTTGACGACCCTCCACTCGAACTCGCCGACGCTCGGCGCGAGGTGAGAGCGGAGGAAGAGCTGCGCGCCGAGAAGGACGCCCAGAAGGTAGACGCCGGCGTTGGTGAGCCTGCCGAGCCCCTGCAGACCGGCCCTAGCAGCCACCTCTACTGCCACCGCACCCACCACAGCCCTGACGCCGATCATCAGCCCCACCAGGAGCGCGACGAACCTGGCATTCTCCGGTGAGACGTACAGGGCCAGCTCTGAGGGAAGCGCCGGTTGCAGCGCCGCGATCACCGAGCCCAGCGCGTACCCGACCAGCACAGCGGTGACGGCCCACCTGATGCCCGAGAACAGACGGGCCGCGTACGGCCAGCGGGAGACGGACCTCAGGACCCGTTCCGAGAGCAGGAAGACCACGACCGCCAGCGCCGCGTATACGGCAGCCTCCACCAGCCTCGCCTCGGTCGCCATCACCGGCAGGGGTCAGTCCAGCTGCCCTTTAGAAGCTTAGCTCTCCCCCAGTGCGGTGCGATCGCCGCGCTGCATGCCCTCACCTGCGACCGGGCTGCTGACCTATCTCCCGCTCCGTCTCCCTCCTCTTGACCGCCCTATCGAAGACTATCCAGTTCCTGTACCACTCCTCGTTCTCCCTCCTAAGAAGCTCCAGAATCCACGCGGTCAGCTCTTTCGCGGTGATCCTCTCGAGGTTCCTCTCGAGCAACCTGGCCTCGACGATCTTCGCGATCTTCCTGGCGGCCTCGGGCGTCGCACCCGATTTGAGGCAGCTGACCACGACCTTCTCGTAAATGAAGGGCTCCTCGGTCCCGTCCCGTTTGACCACCCTGATCTCTCCCACGTCCGTGAATGCGATTGCCGGCACGATAAGCGTTTCCTGCAGGAACCGGTAGAGGTGAAGGGTTGATCAGGAGTCTCTGCTGAGGGGTCCCGTGGAGTCGCGGAAGGTCGAGAGGCATGGATCGCTGATCGCCGGGAGGTTCGTCAGGGGAAGCTTCTGGGAGGCCGTAAACCACCTGGGTGAGGTCCGGATGGTGATCCACTCCTACTCGGTCGACGTGGACGGCGGGCCGGTGATGGTGCTCCTCGGACCCGAGCAGAGGAGGGAGGACCTCAGGTGCTTCGTCGGCTTCCGGATCAGGGGCGGGTACAGGGTACCGGCGCTCGCGGCCCTCGAGGAGCGGCCAGGCCTCTACCTCGTCGACGAGGTGACGGGCCCGATTGAGGAGCACATCAGGAAGGCGACGGCGCTCGCGGGCTCTCCGCCGGAGCGGTGCACGATAGAGTTCCTCGTCAACCCGCTGGACTACCCGGAGAGGATGCTGAGGTCACTCGTCTACGTTCCCCTCGAGGATGAGCTTCAAAGCGGCCCGCAGGTCCCGTGAGTACCGCACCCCCCTCGCCTCCCACCGAGGGTCCGGGTCCCTCCAGACGATGACGGACGGAACGCCTGCCCTGAGGGCCATCTCCGCGTCGGTCTCGGGGTTGTCGCCCACCACTACCACCTCGCTCCTGTCCAGGCCCATCCTCCTGAGGGCCCTGTCCAGCATCAACGGCTCCGGTTTGCCCACCACGATCGGGTTCCTTCCGGTCACCGCCTCGATCGCAGCGACGACCGCTCCCGCTCCCGGAACGGGCCCGTGCTCCGTGGGCAGGTAGCGGTCCCTGTTGGTGGCGACGAAGAGCGCTCCCCGCCAGATGGCCCTGCACGCCCTCATCAGCTTCGAGTACGTCAGCTCCCTGTCGAGCCCGACCACGACCGCCTCCGCCTCCTCCTCGCCCACGACGCGGTGCCCAGCTCTGACCAGCTCCTCGACCAACCCAGCCTCTCCGATCGGCAGAACGCCAACCTCGCCTCGCGTCTCCAGCAGCCACCTCGCCGTGACGTAGCTCGAGGTGAGGACCTCGTCCATCGCGGCGACAATGCCCATCCCGTTCAACGCCCGGTGAAGGTTGCGGACCGAGTAGGTGGAGTTGTTCGTGAGGAAGGCGAGCCTCATACCCCTTCGCCTGAGCTCGGAGACCACCTCAACTGCGCCCTCCCGCGGCCTGAAGGAGACGAAGAGGGTCCCGTCGAGATCGAAGACAACGCCCCTGATCGGCATCCCTGCGCACTGAAGCGGGCCGCTCATTGAACCTAACCTCTCAGTCAAATACGCCTCCGCCCATCGGGTGACGGATGGGAGGCCTCCAGCTCGAGGCTCTGATGGGAGCTCTGATCTACGTCATCCCGGCGTACGTCGCGAACGGAGCTCCGGTCGTGCTGGTCAGGGCGGTTCAGAGGCCGAGGCCGATCGACCTGGGAAGGACCTTCCTCGACGGGCGCAGGGTCCTGGGCGACGGGAAGACCTTCGAGGGCCTCATCGGCGGCCTCCTCTCCGGTACCCTCACCGGAGTCCTCGTTCACCTCCTCGTCCCCGGTCTCTACAGGTCGCTTTTCGAGCCGTTTTCGCTCTCCGCAGGCGCCATGCTCGGCGACGTCATAGGGTCCTTCGCCAAGCGGAGGTTGGGGATCTCACAGGGTGGCCCGCTTCCGGTGGTGGACCAGATCGGGTTCCTGGCCGTTGCGTTGCTGCTCGCATGGTCCCTCTACGGCCCGAAGGAGTGGTCGGACGCCGCGACGCTCTTCCTCCTTTTCTCGATCACCGCGGCCCTTCACCTCGGAACGAACGCCGGAGCCTACGTTCTCGGCCTGAAGTCGAGGTGGTACTGAGTGCGGGTCAGCTCCGTCAGGGCGAGGGCCATCTGCTACGCCACCGAGTCGGAGGAGCGCGTCGCCAGGGCAGTCGGAAACGTGCTCGGCG